>Ga0187892_10000039_pt1 | contig 261051 bp, 188 predicted proteins | sample MA1701073metaG_FD_139345 | JGI IMG/M metagenome (GOLD analysis project Ga0187892, IMG submission 139345) | Bio-ooze microbial communities from a basaltic lava cave in the Kipuka Kanohina Cave System on the Island of Hawaii, USA - MA170107-3 metaG ... | reverse complement strand
GCTCGCGCTCGTCGGCGCGATCGACGACTGGGCCGAGCGCCGGCTGCACGTTGAGTCTCCTCGCTGGTCGCGCGAGAATGGCCTCCGCCTCCTCGATATCGCGACGGCGGCCGATCCCGACGAGCGGCGAAACGCCCTGCGGCGTTCGCTGCGAACGAACGACGTCGACGCGCTCCGTGCGCTCGCGGCGTCCGCGGATCCGACGAACTGGCCGAAGGAGACGCTGCTCCTCCTCGGGCGGCAGCTCCTGCGAGCCTCGCTTCGCGACCAGGGCCTGAACGTCCTCCGACGGGCGCAGGAGCTGCACCCCGACGACTTCCGCATCGCTTTCCAGCTCGGGTGCGCGGTCCATTCGTCCGGAGCCCGGTTTCGCGACGAGGCCGCCCGCTACTTCTCCATCGCGCGGGCGATTCGTCCGGCCAACGTCGAGGTCTTGCATCGTCTCGCCCGGACCTGCGTCGAGCTCGATCGGAGGGAGTTCGGCGAGCGTCTGTCCGCCCAGGCGATATCGCTCAGGCCCGGTGATGGCCATCTCCTCGCGCACCTCGGAGCGTTCCAGCTATCGCTGCGCGGCGTCGACGCGGCTCTTCCGGTCCTGCTCGAAGCGGTGAGACTCGCGCCGAACGACCCATTCACCTGGTTCCAGCTCGCGAACGCGCGTTTCGATCAAGGCGACTGGGCGGCGGCCGAAGAGGCCATTCGCGAGGCTCTCGCCCTGGACCCCGACTACGCGGACGCGTGGTTCAACCTCGGCTGCATCCTCGATCACCGCTCGGACATCGAGGGCGAGATGGCTGCGTACCGCAAGACGCTGGAGATCGACCCCGGCTACTCGCGCGCGCTCGGGAATCTCGTCGCCCTCCACGCGCAGCGAGGCGAATGGGCCGCCGCGGCGCCGCTGATGAAGCGGTGGCTCGATCTCGATCCGACGAACGCGGCGAACCAGCGACTCTGGGCGATCGTTCTCCGCAGCACGGGCGATCCGGACGGCGCGCGCGCGGCGCTGAACGAATCCGTCCGCCTCGACTCGAACGACGCCGAGAGCCGCTGGGAGCTCGCGCAGACCGAGTTCATGGCCGGCGACCTCGATCGTTCGATCGGCTGGCTGCGCGACGCGATCCGGATCCAGCCGAACGATCACCGGTACCAACGCGACCTCGCCCGGGTCGCGCGCGCCCTCGGTCTCGAGGCCGACCTCGTCGCGTCGCAGCGCGAGCTCGTGCGGCTGCTGCCGGACGACGACTCGTTCCGCAACGATCTCGCGTGGTCGCTCGCCACGGCGGCCGATCCGCGCCTCCGCGACGGGAAGCGGGCGGTGGAGCTCGCGCGGCGCTGCGTCGAGCGCGCGCCGGACGTCGCGCGCTTCCGGAACACGCTCGGGGTCGCGCTCCTCCGGAACGGGGACGCGGCGGGCGCGATCGAGGCTCTGCGGCACGCGATGGGGATGAACGACGGCGACTCCGTGAGCAGGCTCTTCCTCTCGATGGCGCTCGAGAACGCGGGAGATCACGCGGCGGCTCTCGAGTGGTTCGCGAAGGCGACGGCGTCCGAGCCGGCGAGCACGCTCACGCCGGGCGAATGGGCGCGCTTCGTCGGCGAGGCGACCGCGCTGATCGAGCCGCGCTGACGGCGGGGAGCGCCGCCGCTCGGACCGAAGCCGTTGTCGAGTCGGATCTTGCGAGGCCCCTCGCGCGGAGGGGACGACGCCTCCGCCGCCGGCTCCGAGCGATCCCCGGAGTGCCGCGCGTCCGCCGCTGCGGTCGGCCGCACGGTAGGATCTGGATTCGAGGAGGCTCCGCAGCATGCGCCGCATCACCTTGGTCGCTCCCGTCGCCGCCGTCGTCGTCTCTCTCGTCGCTTTCGCCGCGCCCGCTCCCGCGCAAACGGACGTGCGCGCGTGGCACGAGGACGGGCAGACGTTCGTCGTCTGGGACGAGTCGCCGCTCGCGACCGACACGTACGAGATTTACCGGGCGTCGAGCTCGGTGGCCGACACGTCGCTCGCGACGTTCGTCGGCCGGGTCTTCAAGGGCGAATGGGAAGGCGAGCGGCTGAAGATCCGCGCGCCGCTCCTCGAGTGGAAGATCCCGCTCGAGGACGACGCGGGCACGTACCAGCTCCTCGCGGACGAAGGGCTCTTCGTGCACACGCCCCACGCGCCGGTGGACGAGCACTTCTTCGTCGTCCGTCACGGCGAGACCGCCTGCGGGCCGGACAACACGAGCGATCTCGTCGTGCAGACCGTGGACGAGACGCCGACCTGCCATCTCCAGGCCTCGGGCACGTTCGACGGCCACCTGACCGACGTCTACGCCGTCTTCTCCGACGGAAGCGACGACGACGCGTCCGCTCTCCCCGGCTTCCCGATCCTCGCGAGCGCGGCGAAGCACGGCGCGCCGCACGTCTTCGGCGTCTACCACCCGGCGGGCGGAGCCGGCGCCGGCAGCGTCCCGATGACGTTCACGATGCACGGGGGCGACGGGAACTGGACGCAGTTGCGGCCGGGGGCGCCGGCCTACGTCAACATCGGGCTCGACATGAGCGAGGGGCTCGTCGTCGGGCTCGACGACGCGATCTACGGCACGATCGCCGACCCCGCCGGCGAGCGCATCCGGACGACGTGGTTCGGCTACATCCGCGACTTCGATCCGTTCACGGCGCTCCCCCTGTGCCCGCCGAACGACTCGATCGTTGTTCCGTACACGCAGCGCCGCATCGACTGGATCGCCGACTGGCTCGTCCACCGGTCCACTTACGACATCGACGAGAACCGGATCTCGATCATCGGCTACTCGAGCGGGAGCCGCGGCGCCATCATCGCGGCGCGCCTCTATCCGGAGAGGTTCAGCACCGTGAACTCGTTCTGTCCGCAGTTCGAGGCCCTGAACGCGCTCATCAGTTGCGACGGGCAGAGCCTCGAGACGTCGATCGTCGGTCCCGCGGGCGTCCCGCTGCTCGTGGACGAATGCTATCGCCCGGGCGTCCGCCTCTCGACGACCACCCGCGACATCCCGCTCACGCGGATCTACATCGGCCGCCGAGAGGACTCCGTGCCGTGGACGATCGAGCGCGTGCAGGGCTACGTCGACGCGAACGACGCCGCGTGGGGGATGCACCTCTACTGGGACGAGCGCGATCACGGGACGGGCGACTGGTCCACGGAGGACACGCGGCCCGGCTCGCCGAAGCCCGACATCGGCCAGTGGGTCGCGCCCGTGCGCACCGAGCGCGGGAGCGCCGAGTACCAGACGCGCTACCGGAGGGACGAGTCGTATCCGGGCTTCTTCGACGACGACCAGGACCTCGTCTCGGCGGGCCGCCAGCCCGACCTCGGAGACGGCGATCCCTGCGTCGGCGATCCGTGGGGCACGTGGTCGGGCTACTACGACTGGGACCAGGCGACGCTCGTCGACGACCCGACGACCTGGGCGTGCACGTTCTTTCTCACCGGACTCTCCGCCGTCGCCGTGGACAACGCCCCCGTCGCCGAAGCGACCGCGAGCGTGACCATCCGGCGGCCGCAGGCGTTCCTCCCCGCGGGCGGGGCCGTCCTCACGTGGGAGCTCTCCGATCTTTCGGGCACTCGGCTCCAGTGGGGGACGACCGCCTCGGCGGCCGACGGCCTCGTCACCGTGACCGGGCTCACCATCCCGCGCGATCCCGGCCGCGTGCGGCTCGTGGTGACGACGCGCCCGCTCGACGCGCTGCGCGGCAACGTGGACGCGGGCGCCGCGGGCGCCGGGCCGAGCGACGTCCTCTTCGTGAACGGGAGCGCCGGGACGGACGGGCGACGCTTCACTCTCGCCGCTTCCGATCCGGTCGCGCTCTCGATCGTCGAGCCGCCGAGCCGCGCCGGGCTCGGCGCCACGTGCTGGGTCGGCGCGTGGCTCGCCGAGCCGACGAGCGCCACCGTGCGGAGCCTCCCCGCGTCGCTCGGCTCGATCGCGCTCCCGATGAAGCTCACCGGCGGCACGCCCCGGCCGCGCAGGATCGCGAACTCGATCCCCGGGAGCGCGGCGCAGCTCGGCGCCGAGAACTGGCCGGGGCCGCCCACGTCGCCCGCGCCGGCGACGCTCCTGAACGTGCCGTCGGGCCTCGGCATCGCGGGGGTCACGGTCGCCTTCCAGGGGATCGTGCGCGACGCGCGAGCGCCGGGCACGAAGCCGTTCGCGGTCACGAACGGGATCGTTATCGAGGTCTTGCCTTGAGCGATCCGCCGGACCGGCGGCGACGCTCGAGCTGTCCTGGAAGGAGCCCGCGCAGGACGCATCCGCGGTAGAGCCGTTCGTCCGGCACCGGCATCGCGCTCACGCTCCGGCGGACGGGTTCGGACGCCGCCGGCCCAAGAGCTGTCGCGAACGTCTCGGATGCCACAGCTCGCGAGCGCGGCGGGGGACAGCGGGCGAAGACCGAGTCGTCCCTGGACGACGGCTTCGGCGCGTCCTCGCCGGTCGGGACGCTGACTCCCAACGCCTTCGGACTTCACGACGTGCACGGGAACGTGCGGGAGTGGTGCCGCGGCGCCTGCGTTCGCTACGACGAGACGGAGGTACGCCCCGACGACGGCGAGCACCTGGGGGCGGGCCACCTGCGCACCCTCCGCGGCGGGAGCTGGAACGAGGTCGCCAACGCCGCACGGTCGCCTTGCGGCTGCGGGGTTGACCCTTCGCACCGTTCCAACGAGGTCGGCGTCCGCCCCGCCCGGCCCGCCCATTGATGAATTCGCCGATCGGAAGCGACCGACGCGGCCGAGGCGTCTCATTTCCTGACGGCACGGAGGGAGGGCCTGGGCGTGGATGCGAGTGTCCACGGCACGAGCCGAATCAGCTTCGGACCGCGCACGACTCGCGAGGACCCGGATGACTTGAGCAGGTATCTGGCCGAGAGCATGCGATTGCTTCGCGAACAAGAGTCGCCCGCTGACGCGCCGGAGGCCGTGGCCGCGCTGCGCGCGAGTGGCGGTCGGCACGTTGTCCGAGCAGCCGCCGGCCGCGCGCGCCCGTCAGATCAGCATGGATTCGAAGAGGAATGCGAACCCGAGGAACGCGAAGAAACCGACGACATCCGTCACCGTGGTGAGGATGATGTTCGAGCACTGGGCGGGGTCCAGGCCCATCCCCTTGAGGATGAGCGGAATGGCGGCGCCGGACAGCCCGGCAAAAAAGAGGTTCACGAGCATCGCCAGCGCGATGACCATGCCCAGGGCGGCGTTGCCGAACCAGAGCCAAGCGACGAACGCCGTCACGACGCCGGTCGCCGCGCCGCTGATGATTCCCAGCCAGGCCTCCTTGAGCACGAGGCGGCGCCATCGGTTGCGCGGTACCTCGCGCATGACGATGCCGCGCATGACGATGGCAAGCGACTGCGCGCCGGCGTTGCCGCCCTGACCGGCGACCACGGGCAGGAACACGGCGAGGACGGTCAGCTTCGCGATCATCCCCTCGAAGAGGGCCACCACGGCGGCCGCCATGAAGGCGGTGGCGAGATTGACGTGGAGCCACGGCAGGCGCTTGCGCAGCGAGTAGCGGATCGTGGAAAACACGCCTTCGTCGCCGCCGGCGCCGAACATCTTCTGCAGATCCTCGCCCAGTTCTTGCTGGGCCCCGCGGATGAGTCGCTCGGCCTTGACGATGCCCAGGATCCGCTTCTCGCTGTCCACCACGGGCACGGCGAAGTACCGTCGCTTGGCCAGTTCACGGGCCGCGTCCTCGATGGTCGTGAAGGCGGTCAGCACGTAGACGTCCTGCCGCATCACCCTGTCCAGCGTCGATTCGGGGCGGGCCAGGAGCAGGTCGTGCATGTTCATGACGCCCAGCAACCGACCGTCGTCATCCACGACGTACGCATATGACGCCGGCGGTTGATTCTTCGCCTGCGCCCGCAGCTTCTTGATCACGTCGCGCACGGCGAGACTCTTGTTGAACGACGTGAATTGCGGCGACATCACCCGCGCCACGCTGTCCTCGGGATACGCCAGCAGGTCGCGCACGTGACGGCGGACCACGTCGGGCAGGTGCGGCGCCAGCCGCTCGCGGGCATCCTCCGGAAGGTGCATGAAGATCGCCGCAGCCCGCTCGGGGTCGATCGCGCGGACGACGGGCTCCAGATCCTCCGGTTCGGCCGCCTTGAGCAGGGACGCGGCGAAGGAGATTTGCAAGTGCGGAATGATCTGCGACGTCGATCGCTGCGGGAGCGCCCGCACGATCGCCACGGCATCTTCCTCGGGCATGGCCTCCAGACGCCGGGCCGCCGCAGCCGCGTCGCGATCGACGAATCCCTGGACAAACTGAAGAAGGGGGCTCGTCTTGCCCATCTATCCGACTCCGTTCCGCGGCCGGTGAGGCGAGCGCCGCGCTGAGCGCCATAATAGGCGTCGGTCGCGTGATCAGCCGTGATGAGCCAGCCACGTCGGCTCGGCTCCTCCGGACGAGAAGGCCTTCGAGGCGGATCCGCCTTCTTGCCCGAAGCGCGGCGTCGTCGCGATCAAAGTGGTTTCGATCATCCGTCCCGCAGCCCGAGGGCTTCGACGGGGTCGATCCTCCGTCATCTCGCTGCGAGCGGGGACCGGGACGCCTTCGCAGCCCGGCCGCCGCCCGAGCGAACGGACGGGCTCCGAGGCGCTTTCCCCCCCGACGTGACCTGATCCGCGACGATTGCGTGGTCCTCGCCCGGCGAGGAAAGGGCAGCGCGACGTCGGACGCCCCCGAAAAATCAGGTTGACGCGGGACCCAACCTCTGTTGTTTATGGATCTTGACCCGGGAAGCTCATTGGGTCGGGCTCAGCCCTCGAGGGGCCGCGACGTTCGGAAGGAGATTCCGTTCGACGCCCCCCTGGCCGACACGTGTTCGCGCCTCACCCCCGCGAGCCGCCCGATCGCTACCCGAAACCAAGAAGGAGCGTGCCCGCAATGCGACATCGTCTGCTGACACTCGTTCTCTCCGCCGCGGCGGTCCTTTCGCTCGCGACGTGGGTTTCGGCCCAATGTCCGATGCCGGACAACCTCGACGGAGGCCCGTGCTGCGCGCCCACCGTCGAGAACCTGCCGATCTTCCCGGCGTTCGGCCAGCCCTCGATGGAGATCTGCTGGCGGGACTGCACGGTCGATTCGGTCATCCCGTACGACGCGTGCTGGTCGGCGCCCACGCAGGCCGGCACGACCGCAGGTCCGCTCTGCACCGTCTACCTCTCGCGCGTGCAGCTCAAGGCAGGGGGCTCGGTCCTCTGGAACTCGGGCCCGATGCGCCTCTGGTATTCCCGCACGTGGTTCGAGTTCGACGGCGTGACGCAGCGCCTGCAGGTCTGGCGGTTCCTCGTGAACGGCGACCTCCGACCGACGGCGGCGGCGGGAGCTCCGCCGTGCCCCGTGCCGAGCTGCGCCGCGGCCTTCGGCAACCGCGTCTTCGTCACCGGCTACATCGACTGGGTTCAGGACTGCATGACGGGAGCCTGGCGCAACGCCTGGATGCTGAACCACGACTGCGACCGGCTCTCTCACCGGGCCGGATTCCCGCGCGCCGGGGTGTTCCACAACAACCGCACGTACACGTGGGTCGGCCCCTCGGCGAGCTTCGTGATCTCTCCGACGGGCCCGTTCGAGGCCGGCCCCATCAGCGCCGAAGCGGTTCGGCGGCTCGATCTTCCCATAGCCGGCAGCGCGGGCGCCTGCTACTTCGAGGAGCGCTTGATCCCCGGCGCGAACGTCACGCATCTCACGGATCTCTGCGTCTGCCGGCCGGTCGGACCGAACCCGCAGTACGCGATTGCCCGGCTGAACGTCTCCGGCGCGTGCGGCTCGGTGATCAACACGACCGGCGGCCCGTTCCCGCCGCGGCTCGTCTCGAAGGCGATCGGCCGCTGGACCGATCCTTCGACGTATCCGGGCAACGAGTTCCTCCGCTGGAACGTCGCCGGATACGTCTACGGTGACGGCTGCACGACGCTGTCGCGGCAGGAGCTCTTCTACGGCGTCACCACGATCGGCGGATACAACGCGCAACAGCTGACCTCGGCCGGTTTCGGGCCGATGCTCGATCTGACGTTCGTCGACCAAGGGAACAGCCTGCGCACTCCCTCTGGCCCGCTCGTGATGAACACTTTGTACCTGTCCGACCACATCATCAATTTCAACCTGCCGTGACGCTCGACCGGCCGGGCCTCTCACGCCTCTAAGGGCGGGGGAGGCCGGCCGCTTCTTTTCGCGGCCGGGGGCTCGGAGAGAACTGGCCGCACGTCGCGCGTTCGAGGGAGAAAGGGGCCGCCGGCGGAGGCGAAGACAACGGGAACCGATGCTCGCTCGCCGCCATCGGAGGGTCACGAGACGACGGTTCTGGATCGCCGCCGCGACACCGAACGCCTTTCGCTTCCTTCCTTTCCGCCGCTTCCCGGGCGCCTTCCCGGAGTGCGAGTGTCGAGACCGCCGCGGCCGCGGTGCGCGCCGTCCGGTGCGCGGAGACGATCGAGAACTCCGAAGTGGATTTCGAGCGAGACTCGCGCCACTCGAACGACCGCCTCGGCCGCCTTCTCCCCCGAGAGACGAGAACGAGAAACTCCGACTCCGCGGCCGCGACGAGGCGGCTCGAGAATCGCATCGCGCTCGTCCGGTGCGGCGACCGACCCGGAGAAGAGAGGCCGCCCGCCCCGCGCGCGGGACGGGCGGCCGAAGATCATCCGCCGGCCACTTTGACTGGAAGCGTTACTGTACTCGCAGGATGGCCGCGTTCGTGACGCTCAACTTGGTGTCGGTGCGGGCCTCGTTGTCCTGCATGAGTCCCTGGAGCGTCAAGGTGAGAGGTCCCGCCACTCCGCGCCGGCGGCGGAAGAGCTCGCTCGGGGCGGGACGCGAGTTGAAGTCGGAAGTCCCGAGAAGAGGCTTGTGACCGAGGAGGTTGAACGTCGCGAGCGGTGTCCCCCCCGCCGACGGGAGCGGGAAACCGATGAGGCCCAGATCGAAGCCGACCGGCGCAGCCGTGTCGTTGGTCGGCATTCCGACATGGCCGTAGATCACGTACCGGGCCTGGGTGCGGCTCGACGGCGCCTGGACATTTACGAAGAACTCTTCGCGGGGACCTACGTCCACGATGCGCTCGGCGTCGCCCGCGCTCCCGTTGATGAGGATGACGTTCTCGCGATCGCCGGCGCCGACGTTGACGTTTCCGAAGCGCGAGGCGATGGCGGGCTCGACGTAGGTGTGGGCCCCGGCCACGGTCGCCGCTCCTCCGGAGTTCATCACCGTGACATCGGCGGTCCCCACGCCCGGCGGGGTTCGGAAAGCCATCGAGTTGGGCGTCACCCGGACCACGGTGGCCGCCACTCCCCCGACGAGCACCGTCGTGTCGGCGAGATCGGTGAAGCCGCAGCCCAGGATGTTGATGTGAGTGTCGCCGCCCTCCGATCCGGTGCCGGGCACGACCTGCGTGATGACCGGCCCGACGTTGACGTCGAAGGCGCAGCCGGAGGTGTTGCTCGAGGCGTCCTCGGCGGTGCAGCTCACGGTGGTGGTCCCGGCGGGGAAGAGGCTCCCCGAGGCCGGGACGCAGGTGACGGTCGGAGCCGCGTCGCAGAGGTCGGTGGCGGTGACGGTGAAGCTCACGACCGATCCCTCGGCGCCGTCGCAGGGGACGCTCAAGTCCTCGGGGCAGGAGATGTCGGGAGGTGTCGTGTCCGCGACGGTGACGAGGAAGCTGCACATCGACGAGTTCCCGGCGGCGTCGGTGGCGGTGCAGTCGACGGGCGTCGCGCCGAAGGGGAAGAGGCTTCCCGACGAGGGCACGCAGGTGACGGTGGGGCTCGAGTCGCAGATGTCGGTGGCGGTCACGGTGAAGTTGACGGCGGCCCCGGACGGGCCCGTGCACTCTTGGGTGAGATCCCCGGGGCAGGCGAGGTCGGGTGGAGTGGTGTCCTCAACGGTGACGAGGAAGCTGCACATCGACGAGTTCCCGGCGGCATCGGTGGCGGTGCAGTCGACGGGCGTCATACCGAGCGGGAAGAGGCTTCCCGATGCGGGCACGCAGATCACGGTGGGGCTCGGGTCGGCGATGTCGGTCGCGGTGACGCTGAAGGCGACGACGGCCCCTCCCGACTCCGTGCACTCCTGGGTGATATCGGCGGGACAGGTGATGACGGGACGGGTCGTGTCCTGTCCGTGGTAGACGAAGGCACGGCCTTCTGAGAATTGTCCGTTGGAGAATCGAGGAGCCCCGACGATCACGTCGCTCACACCGTCCCCATTGACGTCTCCCGCCGCGGCCACGCACCAGCCGAATTCAGCTCCCGCCTGGTTACTCTCGGCGGTCCACCCGGCGGTGGTGGAGAGCCCGCCCGCGGATCCGTGGTAGAGGAAGGCGCGGCCCTCGAATGACTGACCGTTGGAGAAGTTGAATGCGCCGACGATGACTTCGTGGAAGCCGTCCCCGTTGACATCTCCGGCCGAGGCCACCGAATTTCCAAATCGACCAAAACTTTGGTTGCTCTCAGCGGTCCAGCCGGGGGTGGTGGAGAGACCGGTCGCCGAACCGTGGTAGACGAACGCGCGTCCCTCGTCGGTCTGACCGTTGTCGAAGAGCGGAGCCCCCACGATGACGTCGTCGAAGCCGTCCCCGTCGACGTCTCCCGCCGCCGCCACCGAAGTGCCGAAACGAGCTTCAACTTGGTCGCTCTCGGCGGTCCATCCGGCGGTGGTGGAGAGCCCGCTCCCAGATCCGAGGTACACGAATGCGCGCCCCTCGTTGGTCTGACCGTTGTCGAAGAACTGAGCCCCCACGATGACGTCGTCAAAGTTGTCTGCGTTGACGTCACCGGCCGATGCCACCGACCAACCGAAATGAGCAGCCGCCTGGTTACTTTCGGCGGTCCATCCGGCGGTCATGGAGAGGCCGGTCGCGGATCCGTGGTAGAGGTAGACGCGGCCCTCGTTGTCCTCACCGTTGTCGAACAAGGGTGCCCCGACGATGACGTCGTCGAAGCCGTCCCCGTCGACGTCTCCCGCCGAGGCCACCGAGGTGCCGAACAGAGCTCCCGCCTGGTCGCTCTCGGCGGTCCAGCCGGGGGTCGTAGAGAGCCCGGTCGAGGATCCTTGGTAGACGAAGGCACGGCCCTCATCGGTTTGACCGTTGTCGAAATTGGGAGCCCCGACGATGACGTCGTCGAAGCCGTCTCCGTCGACGTCCCCCGCTTTGGCCACGGAGATGCCGAATTGAGCGCTTAGTTGGTTGCTCTCGGCGGTCCATCCGGCGGTCGCGGAGATGCCGGTCGCGGATCCGTGGTAGACGACGGCCCGGCCCTCCTGGGATCCAAAAGGGTCGAAGGGATCAGGGCCGGGAGCCCCCACGATGACGTCGTCGAAGCCGTCTCCGTTGACGTCCCCCGCCGAGGCCACCGACGTGCCGAACCACGCCTCAATCTGGTCGCTCTCGGCGGTCCAGTTGGGGGTGGTGGAGAGCCCGGTCGCGACTCCGTGGTAGACGAAGACGCGGCCCTCGTTGGTCTGACCGTTGTCGAAGAGACGAGCCCCGACGATCACGTCGCTCACCCCGTCTCCGTTGACGTCTCCGGCGCAGGCCACCGCGGAGCCGTACCAGGCTTGGATCTGGTCGCTCTCGGCGGTCCAGCCCGGAGTGGCGGAAAGACCGGTCGCCGAACCGTGGTAGACGAAGGCGCGTCCCTCGTCGGCCTGACCGTTGTCGAAGACCGGAGCTCCCACGATCACGTCGGCGAAGCCGTCTCGGTCGACGTCTCCCGCCGAGGCCACCGAGATGCCGAATCTGGCAATGGCCTGGTCGCTCTCTGCGGTCCAGCCGGGCGTGGTGGAGAGCCCGGTCGCGGATCCGTGGTAGACGAAGGCCCGGCCCTCGTCGGTCTGACCGTTGTCGAAATGGTAGGCCCCCACGATGACGTCGTCGAAGCCGTCTCCGTTGACATCTCCGGCCGAAGCGACCGAGGTGCCGAATTCGGCATTGGCCTGGTCGCTTTCGGCGGTCCAGCCGGGAGTCGTGGCGAGCCCGGTCGCCGAGCCGTGGTAGACGAAGGCGCGGCCTTCGTTGGTCTCACCGTTGTCGAAGAGCGGAGCCCCCACGATGACGTCGTCAAAGCCGTCCCCGTCGACGTCTCCCGCCCCGGCCACCGACAAGCCGAATTCAGCACTGAACTGGTCGCTCTCGGCGGTCCAGGCTGGGGTGAGGGAGAGCCCGGTCGCGGATCCGTGGTAGACGAAGGCCCGACCCTCGTCGGTCTGACCGTTGTCGAAGAACAGAGCCCCCACGATGACGTCGTCGAAGCCGTCTCCGTTCACGTCCCCCGCCGAAGCGACCGACCAGCCGAATGAGGCACCGGCCTGATCGCTCTCGGCGATCCAGCCGGCGGTCGTGGCGAGCCCGGTCGCGGATCCGTGGTAGACGAAGGCGTGGCCCTCGTCGGCTTGACCGTTGTCGAAGAAGGGAGCCCCCACGATGACGTCGTCGAAGCCGTCTCCGTTCACGTCCCCCGCCGAAGCGACCGACCAGCCGAATGAGGCAACGGCCTGATCGCTCTCGGCGATCCAGCCGGCGGTCGTGGCGAGCCCGGTCGCGGATCCGTGGTAGACGAAGGCCCGGCCCTCGTCGAACTGACCGTTGTCGAAGAGGGGAGCCCCCACGATGACGTCGTCGAAGCCGTCGCCGTTGACGTCCCCCGCCGAGGCCACCGAGAAGCCGAAGAACGCGGAAGTTTGGTCGCTCTCCGCCGTCCAGGAAGGGCTCGTCATGAGCGGGTCGACCGTGACGGGATACCGAGCGCCGCGATCGTCGATGCGGATGCGGAGCCGATCCCCCTCGAGCGCGAGGTCGGCGTCGAGCGGGCGCTCGCCGGCGTCCCAGACCACGAGGCCGGCGTAGCGCAAGACGAGCGCGCCGCCGGCGCTCCGGAACTCGATCGACCGACGGTCATCCCCGAGCTCGGCGAGAAGCGAGCCCCGCAGCGAAAGTTCGAGCAGGAGACCGCGCCCGCCATCGACTCCGGTCGGCGGCGCGGGGACGTCGAAGCCCTGCTCGAGACCTCGAGGCGAGTTGACGTACCACTCGACGATCTCCGCTCGGGCGAGATCGATCCGGTTGCCGCGGGCCGCGACGTGGGGCGCCCCGACGGGGACGAGTTCTCCCGGCGCGCCCCATCGCTCGAGGCTCATGCCGAGAGTGAACCCGCCGGCCTGGTCCGCCCCTCCTTTCGTGCGGGAGACGACTTCGAGCCCGGCCTCGTCGAACCGGGAGCGGAGGTCCTGCGAGCGGTTGGGGGCCGAGAAGACCCCGCGCTCCGTTTCGGAGTAGGTGTACTCGGCCGCCTGGATGCCGGCCAAGACCTGCGCCTGCCAGTCCCGGGACGGGGACGCTTTCGCATCTTCCTCCACCGCCGCCACGTCGCCGGATCCCGGGCCCGTCCTCAAGGCCCGAACCGACGTGACGGAGTCCTCCAACTCCTGCGCCCGTCCGGCGAGGGAACCGGCCACCGGTGCGAGGCAAAAGCCGAGAAGGACGCCTCGACGGAAGAGGGGATGGAGCGTCATCCTTGACATGAGTCGATCTCCTGAAGCTGCGTTTCCTGGCGAGCTCGAGATGCCGCGCCGGCCCGTCGCCGCACACCGGAGCCAGGAACGGGTGGCGGAAACCCTGCGTGCGTCACGCGGCCGTTCAACTGCCGGGGCTTCCAGGCAGCCCCACGATCCTGGACGTGCGAATGGCGCGCGAAAGTCCCATGGAATTCCCGGAGGCGAGCCGCCGGCGGCCGGTCGCCAGCGGCACCTCCCCGAGAAGGGCATCCGGGGGGACCGGGAGCCCGAGGACACCATCCGAACGAGTCCGCCGGCGCGCGCGACGCGGCGGGCCGCTCAATGCTTCCTCTCTTCGGCCCGGCGGCGGGAGCGCCCGGACGCGCGGGCTTTGAAGGGTCGATCGAGTGATTGGGCTTCACGCCGTGCGCCTCTCCGCCGGCGCCGGCGAGTCAGGCATTGCTTATGCGGCCCGGCAGGTCGATACTGGACGTTGTCAGGGGCCGCCGACGGACGCGAAGACACGGGGAACCGATGCTCGCTCGCCGCCATCGGAGGGTCACGAGACGACGGTTCTTGATCGGCGTCGCGACACCGAACGGCTTTCTCATCCCTCCTCTCCGTCGCCCCCCAAGCGCCTGCCCAGATCGCGAGCGTCGAGACGGCCGCGGCCGCCGTGCGCGCCGGCCGACTCCTCCTCCGAAAGACGAGAACGAGAAACTCCGACCCCGCAGCTGCGGCGAGGCGCCTCGCGAAGCGCATCACGCTCGTCCGGCGGGGCGACTTCACTGCCCCGGCGAAGAGCCTCCGAAAGGGAATCGACGAGAAGAGTCAGGAAAAAAGGAATTGCCGTAGCCGGAGTCGCGACGGTCGTCCGCCGCCGATCGACCGATCCGCTTCTCCCGCGATTCGAAACGGAGACCGACACATGAGACGATCGACCCGATTCGCCACGCTCGCCATCGCCGCCGCCGCGGCGGTCTCGCTCGTGGCCGCGGACGCCGTCGCGCAAGGCTGCCCGCGCGGCGGCTATCCGCCGCCGTTCAGGCCCGCCGGAGTGGTTCCGCCGAGCGGTCGAACTCCCGGCCAGACTCCGGCGCCCACTCCGACTCCGAGACCGGGGAGTGATCCGACCCCGAGGCCCGGGAATCCTGGGGATACGACGCCGCGACCGGGCCGCGGCGCCGGCGTCACGCCCGGCGTGCCGCGCCCGCTCCCGGGCACGACGCGCTCGGGGCAGCCGCTCCGCTCGACCGGCGCGTTCGACTGGGAGGCGTGGTGGAACGCGAACCAGTGGCGCTATCTCGAATTCCGCCCGATCGTCGGCGAAACCGCGCCCTCGGGAGCGGAGGCGTCCGAGAACTCCCGCACGATCACGCCCGAGGCCATGGAGGAGATCGTCGCCGCGCTGCGGACGGCCGCGGCCTCGTCCGACCCCGTCGTCGCGTCCGAGGCCCTCGCGGCCCTCGCCGCCGTGGACGGCGACTCGGCCGCGGGAGAGATCAACCGAGCCGCCGAGCGGAGCGGCCGGGCCCGCCTCGCGGGCATCCTCGCGGCCTCGCGGCTCAAGGCGTGCGACGCGTCGACGCCGGCGTCGGCGACCGCGTCGGCGCAGCTCAAAGGGCTCGTCGAGAATCGCTCGGCGTCGGCGAGCGAGCGCGGCGCGGCCGCGGTCGTCTTGAGCGTCCTCGGCGGCGCGATGCCGTCGTTCGATCTTCTCGCGGGACTCGCTCGGGACAAGAGCGAGCCGCACGACGTCCGCGCCGGCACCGCGCTCGCGCTCGCGCTCTCGTGCGGCCACGACGGACTCGACGTGCTGGCCGCGCTTCTCAAGGACCCGAGGGAGGCGCCGCCAATCCGGTCCGCTGCCGCGTTCGCTCTCGGCCGGACCGGCGATCGTTGCGCGATCGCTCCGCTTGCCGCGGCCCTCGCGGACGAGTCGTCGCCGGAAAGACTCCGTCGCGCGGCGGCCTCGTCGCTCGGCGCGGTTGCCGTGCGACAGGAGCATCCGCTCGACGGCGAGACGCGGCGCGTGGCGGCGGAGACGCTCATCGGCGCAGCGCGGGGCGACGATCGCCTGGCCGTGCGCGGCCTCGCGGTCGTGTCGCTCGGACAAGTGGGCGGCGTCGAAGCGAAGCTCGAGTGCCGCCGCATCCTGCTCGAAGGGCCGAGAGAGCTCATCGCTCCCGCCCTTCTCGCGCTCGGGCTCCTGGGCGACGCGGCCGACGGCGAGTTCATCGAGCCGTGGCTCGCGGCCGAGGCCGAGTTTCGCCCGGCGGCCACGCTCGCTTGCGGGCTCATTCACGACGTCAACGCGATGCCCGCGATCCGCTCGATGCTCGAGACGTCGAACGTCGACGCCGACCTCCGGATGGCGTCGCTCGCGGCTGGCCTCCTCGGGGACACGGCCGCGATCCCACTCCTCGGGCGCCGCGTCTCGTCGCCTCCGTCGACGGGAATCGGCGAGGCGGCCCTCGTCGGTCTCGGCATGGTGGGGCACGTTTCCGCTCGCGCCGTCGTGCGCCGGACGGCCGACGAGGCGACCGACCGGAAGACGCGCGAGGCGGCGTTCGAGGTGCTCGGCCGCATGCGCGACCCCGGGTCGCCGAAGCGGCTCAAGGCCGTGATGTCGTCGACGTCTTGCGCGAGCAGCGAGCGCGCGGCGGCCGCGCGCGCTCTCGGCCTCCTCGCGTCGCCGCCGACGGCGCTGCCGCCGCTCGAGGACGTGATGATCGATCGCGATCCCGGATTCGAAACGCCGCTCCTCTCGACGCTCGTGGCCGCGGCCGACTGAACGAACCTCGCATCGCCGTGAGCTGATCGCGGGCGGCGCTCGGATGCGCCGCCCGCGCTCTTCCTCGGTCTCGCGCAGGAGCACTACGACATCGGGTTCTTCCGACTGAGCTACGAGGACCTGATCGCCGCGTACGCGGAGCTCGCGCGGTGAACCGGGAAGCGTGAAGAGGGCCCTTTCTTTGCGGGCCGATCCGGCGGTCTCGGCGGGGCGCGTTCGCCCTGCCCGACCGAATCGGAGGTGCCCGATGCCTTTTCCGATCCAGATCACGTTCCGTAACATGCCGCCGGATCCCGACATCGAGGCTCTCGTCCGCGATCGGGCCGAGAAGCTCGAGCGGTTCCACGGCCGGATCATCCGGTGCCGCGTCGTGCTGGATATCCCGCACCGGCCCCGCCATCGCGCGAGAATGTGCGAGGTCCGGGCCCTCGTACAGGTTCCGGGAGGCGAGATCGCGGTCACGCGCGAGGCCGGGCCCGAGGCGGCGCGCGGCGGCGCGGATCTCGCGGTGCACGACGCGTTCGACGAGGTCCGCCGCCGGCTCCAGGATCACGTGCGCCGGCGCCGCGGTCACGTGAAGGCGTCGACCGGGCCGCCCCGAGCGCGCGTCGCGGCGCTCTTCCCCGCCCAAGGCTACGGCTTCCTCTCGACGCCGGACGGCCGCACGCTCTACTTCCACCGGAACAGCGTCGCGCGCGGCCGCTTCGAGCAGCTCGAGATCGGGACGGAGGTGTCGTTCGCGGAGGACGCGGGCGAGATGGGCCCGCAGGCCAGCACGGTCGCCGTTGCCGGACGCCATCGCCACGCGCTCTAGCCCGCAGTATTCACGAAGCCGAGCGGTTCTGCCCGGGTCTCGGCGCCGATCTCTTCGTCGGCTCTTCTCGATCTCGGCGCCGATTCCTCGGCCAGAAACACGCAGTGCCACTCGCAGACCCGCTCGGTTCGCCTCTGCGTTGCGATTCGTAGCCGTTCTGCTCGGTTCGGCCGCTGACCTCGTGAATCATGCTGGCTCGGGGGGCGGGGCCGAGCGCAGAAACGGAGCTCCCATGTTCGCCGACCGCGAAGAAGCCGGCCGTCGCCTCGCGAAGCTCCTCGCGGGACGGCCCCTCGTCGATCCGCTCGTCCTCGCAGTGCCGCGCGGCGGCGTCACGGTCGGCGCCGCGCTCGCGCGCGAGATCGGCGCGGAATTGGACGTCGTCCTCGTGCGAAAGCTCCGCGCCCCGTGGCAGGAGGAGTACGCGCTCGGGGCGGTCGCCGAGGACGGGCGGGTCGTCTGGAATCCCGAGGCGGCGGATCTCGTCGAGGGCGCGAGGGACCTCGTCGATCGCGAGAGCGGCGTCCAGCGCGAGGAGATCGAGCGCCGGCGGCGCCTCCTGCGGTCCGTCAGGCCCGAGGCGCGCGTCGCCGGCCGCTCGGTCATCGTGGCCGACGACGGCATCGCGACCGGGTCGACGCTCGTCGCCGCGCTCCTCGTCGTGCGCTCGCGCGGGCCGCGCGAGATCATCGTCGCGGTGCCGGTCGCGCCCGCCGACGGGCTTTCCGAGGTCGGCCGGCACTGCGACGAGGTCGTCTGCGCCGAGAGCCCGGAGGACTTCATCGCGATCGGCGCGTTCTACGAGGACTTCACTCAGGTGGGCGACGACGAGGTCGTGCGGCTCCTCGGCCGAGCCGAGCGCGATCGGCGCTCGGCCGTCTGACGCCGGGGCCGAGCGCCCGCGTCACGCCGGCCCGGGCGTCGAGGGATCGTCCTCGCGCCCGGGGCCGCGCACGATGTCCCGGCGCTCGGACTCCTCGAGGCACTCCTCCGAGCAGACGTAGAGGGGCTCGCCGTCCCACTCGGTGACGATCGCCTCGTCCTTCTCGATCTCGGCGCCGCACACGTCGCAGTGGATTCTCATGTGCCGGTCCTCCTGCTCTTCGTTCTTGCCTCCGAGGTCTCCTCCGCCACGCGGGCCGGGGTGAGCTTCGACGCGTTCCGGCGGTGGAGGTCGATCCTGTCGGCGAGCCGCTTCGGAATCGCCCGCAGGAACGAGCCGTAGAGCGCTGGAGCGCAGTATACGCCGACGCGCTCGGCGCCGGCGCGCTCCATCTCTCCGCCGAGCCAGCGGGCGACCCGGCGGGCGAACCGCGCCCGGCGCTCGTCCGTCTCGTCCTTCCTCACGGAGACGCGGGTTCCGTCGCGCGACACCATCACCGGACGTCCGTACTCCTTCTCGATCCACACCTCCTCGATCTCGTTCACGATCTCCGCGCGCTCGGTGCCGCGCGGGGCCGGATCCAATCGCAGGAGCCGCGCGCGGCGGCTGTCGACCGTGGCGACGTAGCGGCTCTTCTCCTGCCGGAAGCGGGGAGGCGTCGAACGGACCATGAGCGTCGCTCCTTTCTTTCTTCCGCCGTCGGGGCCTCGCGGGTGTCGCGGAATAGATGAGATGATCGAATCCCGGACCTGGACGGACCGTTTTCGTTTCGTTCCCGCGGGACCCATGACCGAGCCCCAGACGATCCGGACGTTCGTCCGCGCGCTCGCCCTTCGCGGAGACGCGCCGGCGCTCCTCGCCGTCGGCGAGGGAGGGGACGGCGTCGCCACGTGGTCCTTTTCTTCTCTCGCCGACCGAGTGTCGAGAGCGGCCTTGGGACTCGTGGCCGCGGGTCTCCGCCCGGGCGACACCGTCGCGATTCTCGGGCCGAACCGCCCCGAATGGGTCGCCCTCGCGCTCTCGGCGCTCGAGGCCGGCGGCGTCGTGGCGCCGATCGACCCGCAGCTCCCGGCCGAGTCCATCGAACGGGTCCTGGCGCTCGTGAAGTGCCGGTTCGCCGGAGTCTCGCGAGCGCTCGCTCCCCGCGTCGCGGGCCGCGCCGAGGTCTTCTTTCTCGACGGAGACGAGGCCGATCCGCGGCATTTTTCGCGGCTCGCGGCGGAAGGACCGCGCGAACTTCCGCCCATCCAGGCCTCCGATCGGGCGGCGCTCTTCACGACCTCGGGCACGACCGGGAATCCGAAGGGAGTCCCGCTCACGCACGGCAATATCGCGTCGAACGTCGCCGCGCTCGCGGCCGAGCGGCTCGTGTGCGAGGACGACCGGCTTCTTCTGCCGCTGCCGCTCCACCACGTCTATCCGTTCACGGTGGGGATGCTGACGCCCCTCGCGAGCGGTTCGGCCGTCGTGTTCCCGTCGGGGATCTCCGGGCCCGAGATCGTCGGCGCGCTCAAAGCGGCGCGCGCCACCGCGCTCGTCGGCGTGCCGCGGCTCTACGAGACGATCCTCGCGGGAGTCCGCGCCAAGGCGCGCGAGCGCGGCCTCGTCGCGCGCGCCGTCTTCGGAGCGTCGCTCGCCTCGTCGGCGTTCCTCGCCCGGCGCTTGCGTCTCAGGATCGGAAGGCGCCTCTTCGGCCCGCTCCACGCGCGGCTCGGGCCTTCGCTCCGGCGCGTCGCCTCGGGCGGCGCGCGCCTCGATCCCAAGATCGCTTTCGCGCTCGAAGGCCTGGGCTTCGACGTCTGCACGGGCTACGGCCTCACCGAGACGTCGCCGATCCTGACGTTCAACGCACGCGGCCGCAAGAACCTCGCGACCGCGGGGCGACCCATCGAGGGCGTCGAGATCCGCATCGACCGGCGTCCCGGAGAGGCGGCGGGCGAGGTGCAGGCGCGGGGACCGAACGTCTTCCTGGGCTACCTCGACGATTCCGGGCGCTCCGCTCGCGCGTTCACCGAGGACGGCTGGTTCAAGACGGGCGACCTCGGGACGATCGGCCCCGACGGTTGCCTCACGCTCGTCGGCCGCGTCTCAGAAATGATCGTCCGCGCCGACGGGAAAAACGTCCAGCCCGAGGACGTCGAGGCGGCGTACGCGGCGCACCCGTTCATTGCGGAGGCGGCGGTCCTCGAGCACCGCGGCCGCCTCGCGGGACTTCTCGTTCCCGACAAGCGCGCGATCGTCGAGAAGGGCGGCGGACTCGACGCTCTGGCCTGCGTCCGGATCGCGGTCGAGGCAGTCTCGAGGACTCTCCCCACGTACGAGCGCCTCCAGGCGGTCGCGGTCGCCCAAGAGGCGCTCCCGCGGACGCGGCTCGGAAAGCTCCGCCGGCACCTCCTTCCCGACCTCTTCGCCGCGGCCGAGGCGGGGCGCGCGAAGAGGACGAGCCCGCCCGAACCGTCCGCCGAGGACCGCGCGCTCCTCGCGGAGCCGGTGGCCGCCCGCGTGCTCGAGTTCCTCCGCTCCCGGTTCCCCGATGCGGACGTCACGCCCGACACGAGCCCGCAGCTCGACCTCGGGGTCGACTCGCTCGAGTGGGTGAATCTCACGATCGAGATCGAGGACAAGACGGGCGCGTCGCTCGACGAGGCGGCGGTCGGCCGCGTGAGCGCCGTGCGGGACCTCCTCCGCGAGGCGGTGCATGCCTCGGCGTCCGGCCGGAGGGCGGAGCGTAGCTCGCCTCTCGACGATCCGGACGCGTTCCTCGGACCCGATGCGCGGCGCTGGCTCGAGCCGCTGCCGGCGCCGCTCGCGGCCCTCTCGTCCGCGCTGTCCGCAATCCATCGCGCCGCGTTCCGGCTTCTCTTCCGGCTTAGGGTCGAGGGTGCCGAGAGGCTCCCGACGAAGGGGCCGTTCGTCGTCGCTCCGAACCACGTCTCGGATCTCGATCCGTTCGCTCTCGCGGCGGCGCTGCCGCGGCGCGCGCGCCGCGAGACCTATTGGGCGGGCGCGACGGTCCGGCTCTTCACCGGGCCCTTCACGCGCGCGCTGTCGCGCCTCGGGCGCGTCGTGCCGGTCGACGCGCGCGGCGGAGCGAGGGCCGGCCTCGCGATCGGCGCGGCGGTGCTCGCGCGCGGTCGCGGCCTCGTCTGGTTTCCCGAGGGGCAGCGGTCCTTCGACGGACGGCTCCAACCGTTCCTTCCGGGCGTGGGCCACCTCGCCGCGAAGTTCCGCGTTCCGCTCGTCCCGGTCGCGATCCGCGGCACGTTCGAGGCGCTGCCGCGCGGGGCGCGGCGGCCGCGGCTCGTCCCCGTGACCGTCCGCTTCGGCGACCCGATCGCGCCGGAGGCCCTCGCGGGCCTTCCACCCGAGGAGATCGCGGGGCGGCTCCGTGGAGCGGTGGAGCGGCTCCTCGCGGACGGGTCCTGAGCGTCCCGGTTCGCTACACTCATCTTCTTCATGGCGAGAAAAGGGCGCGAGTCGTTCCTCGTGGTCGGCGTCGGCCACCCCGGCCGCGGCGACGACGCCGCCGGGCTCGCGGTCGCGCGGGCGGTGCGGAAGGCCTCGCCGTTCGCGGAGGTCTTCGAGTCGGGGTTCGACGCGGGTCCGCTCCTCGAGGGCTTCTCCGGCCGCGAGGTGGTCGTCCTCCTCGACGCGACCGAGCCGGCGGGCTCTCCGGGGCGTATTCGCCGGTTCGACGCCATGCGGGCGCCGCTTCCGGCCGACACGTTCCGGAGCCGCGAGACGCACGCGATCGGAGTCGTCGAGGCGGTCGAGCGGGCTCGCCTCCTCGGACTCCTGCCGGGAAAGAAGCTCGTCGTGGTCGCGATCGAAGGCGCGCGCTTCGGCTACGGCGAGGGGCTCTCGCCCCAGGTGGAGAAGGCGATCCCGGAGGCGGCGCGCGTCGCGCTCGCCGAGCTTCCCGCCGCCGGGGTATGATCGCGCGCCCGTCGCGGCGGCGGTCGCCGCGCGCGTCGACCAAGGTCCATTCGAAAGGCGAGGAACGCTTCACTCGATCATGAAGATCACGAAGATCGTGGTGCCGGTCGACGGCTCGGAGTCGGCGGGAAACGCCGCTCGGTACGCGGTCGAATTGGCGAAGAAGATGGGGGCGACGGTGACTCTCCTCCACGTCTACGATTCAACGGGGCTCACGACGCTCGGCGTCGCGTCCCTCTCGAAGGCTGAGCTCGACCAGGCGATGAAGAACATCTCGCGCGAGGTGTTCGAGACGGCGCGGAAAGCGCTCGGATCCACGGGCGCGGACTCGAAGGAGACGACGGCGATCGGCGATCCGGCCGAGGAGATCGTCGCTTTCGCGAAGAAGCACGCCTGCGACCTCATCGTCATGGGGAGCCGCGGCCGCTCGCCCGTGAAGCAGCTTCTCCTCGGGAGCGTCGGCCAGAAGGTCGTGAGCCAGGCTCACTGCGCCGTGACGATCGTCCGGTGACGGCGCCGCGCGGGGGGTGAGTGACCTGAACGAGAACGCCCGGCAGGACGGCCAGGGGGTATCGGCGGGAGCGCACGGCGTCCCGCCGGACAAGCGCACGGGAGCGCGCGGGATCGCGCTCGCGGCGGGGAGCCTCGTCGTCTTCTGGATCCTGATCCAGCTCCTCAGCGACATGAAGGACATCCTGCAGCCCCTCGTGATCGCGGCGTTCCTGGGGCAGCTCATCCTCCCCGCGCACCGGTTCCTCGTGCGGAGGCGCGTGCCGTCGGCGCTCTCATTCTTCCTCATCGCCGCGGGCGTCTTTTTCGCGCTCTACGGCATGGGGAGCCTCCTCTACGCGAGCGTGAACCAGCTCTCGCGCGAGGCGCCCGCGTACGGCCGGAAGCTCGACTCGCTCCTGACGAGGACCGTGAACGCGCTGCCCGAGAGCATGACCGAGACGCTGCGCGAGGATCTCGAGCGCAATCGCGACGAGCGGCTGAAGAAGGCCGAAGGAGCCGTGTCCGAGGAGGACCGGAAGACCTATCGCCTCGCCGACCTTCCGTTCATCCGGCAGTTCGGCCTCTCCGACCTGACGGTCGCCCTCCAGGCGGCGCTCGGGACGTTCCTCGGCTTCGTCGCGAGCGCCTTCGTCGTCCTCTTCTATCTCGTGTTCCTCATCGCGGAGTCGACGACGCTCCGCCGGCGTGTCGAGCTCGCCTTCGAGGGCGAGCGCACCGGACGGATCCTCGAGGCGGTGTCGAGCATCCGGGAGGCGGTGACGCGCTACCTCGTGGTGAAAACGGTCGCGAGCGCGCTGACCGCGATCCCGGCGATGATCGTGCTCGCGCTCTTCGGCGTCGACCTCGTGGTCCTCTGGGGCGTCGTCACGTTCATCATGAACTTCGTGCCCTACGTGGGGAGCATCATCGCGACCGCGCTGCCGGTCCTCCTCGCGCTGCTCCAGTTCGACTCGCCGCTCCGCGCGGTCGCGATCGGCGCGCTCCTGATCGGAATCCAGCAGGCGATGGGCAACGTCGTCGAGCCGAGGATGGCGGGTGAGAAGCTCGGAGTGAGCCCTCTCATGATCCTCCTCGCTCTCGCGTTCTGGGGATGGGTCTGGGGCTTCGTCGGCGTCGTACTCGCCGTTCCCCTCATCGCGATCGTGAAGATCATCCTCGAGAAGCTCGACTCGACCCGGCCGATCGCGGTCCTCATGTCGAACCGATAGCCGCCGGCGGGCGGAAGGGCCCGAGAAGAGCGCCCCTCACGGGAAGCGGGCCTCGAGCACGACGCTCGCCCGGCACGTCGCGGGCTCGACCGCCTGCAGGAGAAGGGTCGCGCCGGCGAGGCGACCCGGCACCCGCCGCGAGAGCGTCGCGACGCCGCCTGCATCGGCGGTCGCGTGACCGGCCCTCCGGATGTCGAGGACGCCGAGGACGACGCCGGGGCAGCCGGAGAGCCCGACCGCGCCCGCGATCCGCCCCGCGCCGAACACGACGAGGCCGCCCGGCCGCGCCCCCCGAACGGTCAGCGCGTTCAAGACGCCGGCGACGCCGGGATCCGGATCGTCGATCCGCACCCTGAGCTCGGGAACGAACGCGAGAAAGGTCGGGGCATCGAGCCCGCCGCTCCGCGCCGCGACGAAGTCGCCGAGGGGAGCGCCGCTCGCGCCGTCGAACCGGAGGACCTTGTCGGTGCTCGTGCTCGTGACGTAGAGATGGCCGTCGTCGGGCCCGAAAGACATCCCCGACGGAGCGAAGAGCCCGCCGGAGAAGGCGGGGACGAACTCGTCCACGAACGCGCCGCTCGACGCGTCGTACCGGAGGACCTGGTGGCTCCCTTCGCTCGAAACCGTGGCGAGGCCGTCCCCCCGGAAGAGGATCGTCCGCGGATGGCTGAGCCCGCCCAGCCCCGGGGGAACGAACTCGCCCGAAAACGCGCCGGTCGCGCCGTCGAAGCGGAGGATCCTGTGATTCCAGAAGCTCGGGACGTAGAAATCGCCGTCCGGTCCGAAGACGATTCCCGTGTCGGGCCCGTCGAGGCCGCCCGAGCCCGGCGCGACGAAGACGCCGCGAAACGCCCCGGTCGATCCGTCGTAGCGGAGAACGGCGTCCGTCTCGAAGCTCGCGACGAAAAGGTCGCCGCCCGGGCCGAAGGCGAGACCGGTCGGGTTCCGGAGCCCGCCCGTGTCGTCCCCGGGCGTCGCTGGGTCGTCCCACACGAAGGGCCCGACGAGGTTCCCGGTCACCCCGTCGCGCCGCTCGACGCGATGGGCGCCCTCGACAGCGACGAAGAGGTCGCCCGAGTCCGGGTCGGCGACGATCGCCTGCGGGCCGGGCAGGGCGATCCAGGTCCGGACGAACTCTCCGCTCTCGCCGGAGTAGACGTTGATCCGGTTCGACGTGAACCCCGAGACGAGGAGCTGGTGCCGGCCGTCGGCCGGCGTCGCGAGGAGGGCGGCCGCGAGCGCGCAGGATGCGCGTAAGTAGTTTCGTGTCATTGAATTGTGGTTGCGATGGAAATCGGCGGCCCGTACCATGGAGGTCATCCCGCCTTCTCGGCGCAAGAGGGCGGCGACACCGGACAGAAAACGGAAAAGAAATGCTCTCGAGCTCCGGCCGTCCGAGCATTGAGCCCGAACCGAAAAGGCTTCCGCCGGTCGCGGACGCGACGTACGACCGGCTCCGGAGAATCGCCTCGCACCTCCTGACGCGCGAGCGGCGCGGCCACACTCTCGGCCCGACCGCGCTCGTCCACGAGGCGTATCTCAGGCTGCCGCCGCTCGGCCCCGACGAGGGCGGCGCGGCGCTCTCGCGCGCGGCGGCGGCGGCGATGCGGCTGGTCCTCGTCGACCACGCGCGGGCGCGGCGGGCCGCGAAGCGGGGCGCCGCCCGGAAGCCGCGGCCGCTCGACGAGGCGGTGCGGCTCTACGAGGCGAATTCCTTGGACCTCGTCGCCGTCGACGAGGCGCTTCGCCGCCTCGAGCGATTCGATCCCGAGCTCGCGGCGATCGTCGACCTCCGGTTCTTCGGCGGGCTCGGCGAGGAGGAGATCGCCGCCGTCCTCTCCGTTTCGGCCCGCACCGTGCGCCGGGGCTGGCGGGCGGCGCGGCTTTTCCTCGCGCGGGAGCTCTCCGATGCGCGATGAGTCCGCCTCGAACCCGGAGCGGTTCCGGCGGCTCCGCGAGATCGTCGAGTCGGCGCTCGAAGTGCCGCCCGGAGAGCGGGGGGCTCTCCTTGATTCCCTCTGCGCGGGGGATGCGGCGCTCCGCCGGGAGGCGCTCGACGTTCTCTCCCGCGACGACGGGCTCGGCGAGTTCCTCGAGCCGCCGATCCGCGACGGGGCGCGCGAGGTCGCGGCGATCGAGGCGGCGTCGGCGGCCGTCGGCGAGCGGCTCGGCGCGTACCGCGTCGACGAGGTGATCGCTGCGGGCGGAATGGGCGTCGTGCTCCGCGCGACGCGGGACGACGACGCGTTCGAGCGCGAGGTCGCGGTCAAGATCGTCCGGCGCGACCTCGGGACCCGCTCGGCGCTCGAGGCGTTCCAGCGCGAGAGGCGCCTTCTCGCGCGGCTCGACCACCCGGGTATCGCGCGCCTTCTCGACGGCGGCGCCGCGCGGGACGGCTCGCCCTACTTCGTCATGGAGCTCGTCCGAGGGAGTCCGATCGACCTTTACTGCGACGAGCGCGGGCTCGGGCTCCGCGCGCGGCTCGAGCTCCTCGGCGCGGTCTGCCGGGCGGTCCAGCACGCGCACGGCCGGCTCGTCGTCCACGGCGACCTGAAGCCTGGAAACGTCCTCGTGACGGAGGAGGGAGTCCCGAAGCTCGTCGACTTCGGCGTCGCCGCGATCTTCGGAGGAGGCGAAGCCTCGGCCTTCTCGCCGCGGTATTCGAGCCCGGAGCAGCAAGGCGGCCAGCCGCTCACGACCGCGGCCGACGTCCACGCCCTAGGAGTCCTCCTCTCGGAGCTCGGAGGGCGCGAGCGGGCGCCGCGCGACGTGCGCGCGATCGTGGCGCGCGCGACCGATCCCGATCCGCTCCGCCGGATCTCCACCGCGGCCGAGCTCGAGGACGAGATCGATCGCTTCCTCGCCTTCATTCCCGTCGCGTCCCGCCGGGCGGGCGCGTCCGAGCGGCTCTTCAGATTCGCGAGACGAAACCGCCTCGCGGTCGGGCTCGTCGCGGCGGCGTTCGCCGTCGTCTCTACGTTCGCGTGGGTGTCCGCCGGCCTCGCCCGGCGCCTCGAGCGCGAGCGTCGGGCGGCGGTCGCGGCGGGTGAAAACGCGGAACGGGTCGCGTCTTTCCTCGGCGACACTCTCTCGGTCGCGAGCCCGTCGCGGCTCGGGGCCGGCGCGACCGTCCTCGACGCGCTCGAGGACGCGAGCCGAAGGGTCGCGACCGATCTCAAGTCCGCGCCGCAGGTCGCGGCGGAGGTCCACGCGACGATCGCGCGGACTTTCTCGAACGCCGGCATCGAAGCCCGCGCGGAGCCGCACCTCCGGGAGGCGCTGAGGCTCCGGATCGCGGCGCACGGCGAGCGGAGCGTCGAGGCCGCCGACGCGATGGCGAGCCTCGCCGCGAACCTTGCCTGGCTTTTCCGCGAGGAGTCGATCGCCCTCGCCGAACGGGCGCTCGCGATTCACCGGTCGCTCCTCGGGGACGCCCACCGGAGCGTCGCGGAGGATCTCCACGGTCTCGCCTTCGCCCTCTACCGTGGCGGGCGGCCGCCCCGGTTCGCGGAGGCCGAGGCGCGCCTCGCGGGGGCGATCGATCACTATCGCCGCGTGCTCGGCCCGGGGAGCGCGGAAGAGGCGCGCTGCCTCCACGTCCTCGCGGCGATGCGGTTCCGCGACGGGCGGCCGCTCGAGAGCGAGGAGGTTTATGCGCAGGCGCTCGATGTCTACGAGCGCCTGGGCCCGGCGGCGCTCACGGCCGCAATCGACTGCCGTCTCGACCGGGCGATCGTCCTCTCGTCCCTCGCGCGGCACGACGAGGCCGACGCGGCCGTCGTGTCGAGCGCGGGCCCCCTCGAGCGCGCGGGGCTCCGCGCATCGGCGGTCTTCCTCGCGATCGGGCGCGCGCGGATCGCGCTCGCCCGCGCCGCGGAGGCCGTCCCGTTCCTCGAGGCGGCGGTCCGCGTGCGGCGCGGGATACTCGCGCCCGGCGATCCTCGGATCGCGGAGTCGGAGGGCCGTCTCGGAGAGGCGCTCGTTTGCGCCGGCCGCGGCGCGGAGGGCCTTCCGCTCATGGAGAGCGCGGCGGCGGGCCTCGCGGCCGCGCTCGGCCCGCGGCACGAGGACGCGGTCCGGGCGCGCGATCGTCTCCTGCGCGCGCGGAGGTACTAGCGCCCGCTATCTCACGTACCCGAGCCGCTTCAGCTCCGCCTCGGTCTTCTCGTCGATCTCTGTCCGCGGCGCGGGGCGGAGGGCCTTCCGCTCGAGCACGCGGAGGAGCGCGTCAAGCACGTGGCTCATCTCTTTCGTCCGGGAGAGGTCCTTCGACTCGGCGTCCCTCCCGCCCCAATCGAAGAGCCGCTCGCTCGCAATGACGCCCGGGAGGAGGCCGCCCCCGATCCGCGACTCCTCGAGCGTCGGCCCCTCGTCTTCGGCCGCGACGATCTCGACGGAGGCCTCGTCCCGTCGGAACCGGGTGTCGTCGTCGCACGAGACGCTCACGAAGCCAAGGCGGAAAGCGCTCGGCACGCCGCGCTTCGTCAGCTTCTCGGAGACGTCCGCCGCCCGCCCCTCTATTTCCACCTCCTCGCCCGACGGGGAGAGGTCCGAGCTCTTCGCGCGCTCGAGCTTCACGGCGCGGAGCTCGCCGGAGGGAAGCGCGTCGCCCTCGGCCTTCACGACGTCGCCCGGCGCGAGCATTTCGTACGCCTCGAGCCCGAGGAGTCCGCGCGACCGGGACTTCTCCGCCTCGCGCTCGCCGAAGATCACGTCGAATCCGCCGATCCGGAGCCGGCCCCGCGCCCTATCGGCGGCCTCGAGGACGCCCTCGACCTCGAGGTCGTCGTCGTCGGACTCGATGGCGCGTGCCTTGTGCGCGACGAGCGTGCCTTCGGCACCCCGGGTCGCGGCGACCTTGACGCGCGCGCCGGTGGCGAAGGCCGGCCCCGTGGGCGCGGCGCCGCGCGGGTCCTCGAGTCTCTCGCGCTCCTTCCGCACCTCGCGCTCGTAGCGGTAGCCGTTCGCTACGAGGGCGAGCCGGAGGAGGGCGCGGACCCGCTGCTCGGCGAGTCGCAGCCGCCCGGGGTGTGCCTCCTTCCTCGCGAGCGAGACGCCGGGGATTCCCTCCGGGACGGGAAGGCCCGCGAGCTCGAGGACCGTCGGCATCACGTCGACGAGCGAGACGGGGTCCTTCCGCCGCGTTCCGGGAGGAAGCCCCGGCCCCGAGACGATGAGCGGGATCCGCAGGAGCTCGGGATCGAGCGAGTGCCCGTGCCCGAGGCGGCCCGACTCGAGGAGCGCCTCGCCGTGGTCGGCCGTCACCACGACGACGGCCGAGGCGCCTCCCGGCCGGGCGCGGACGGCGTCGAGGATCGCGCCGAGCTCGCGGTCCACGGCGAGAAGGCACGAGTCGTAGAGCGCGGCGGCGTTTTTCCTGTCGATCGCGTTCGGCTCCGCCTCGCCGTCCGCGAGCGCGTCGTGGAGCGCGCGCCAGTCGGGCGCGAGCATGTCGAGTCGGCCGCCCGGCTCGAGCGGGAACCGCGCGGCGTCCTCGGCCCTCGGGCGGAGCGGCCAGTGGATGTCGAGGAAGTGGACGTAGAGGAAATACGGCTCGGAGGCGGGGACCCCTGCGAGCCACGCGAGCGTCTTCTCGCGAATCGAGCGCGCGTCGCCTGCGCCCTCCTCGTAGACGTCGAAGCCCTGCGCCATCCCGAAGCGCGCCGAGATCTGCGCGTTCTCGACGACGGCGCCGGTCCGGTAGCCCGCCGCGCGGAACGCCTCGGCGAGAGTGAACGCCTCGTCTGGGAGCGTGTCGGCGCGGAGCTTTCCGTCCCGCGACTTCGAGTCGCCGCGGTAGACGCCGTGCTGGCAGGGGTAGAGCCGGGTGAAGAGCGACGGGATGGACGGCTTCGTCCACGAGCTGACGGAGATCGCGTCGGTGAACGTCACCGCCGAGTCCGCGGCGAACCGCTCGAGATTCGGGGTCGCGCGGCCGTCGCCGCCCGCGCTCTTCAGGCGGTCCGCGCGTAGGGCGTCCACGAGGACGACCACGACCGGGGGACGGGGGGGAGCGTCGCCCGTCGCGGCGGCCGAGCCGGATTGGGCTCCGATGGCGATCGCGAGGACGATCTCGAGCGGTGTCATCGTTCCGGGTCTCCTTGTCTTTCGGCCGGCGGGCGAGAGCGGATCAGAACTGGAAGTCGAGCTGGAGCTGGAGGAAATGGGCGCCGTCCCTCCGGTCGAAGGCGTTGCCGGGAATGAACGTCCCGAGAATGAGCTCGATGCGCACGTTCTCGATCTCCTTGACGCCGACGATAAGGTCGAACTCGTGTCCGAGGACCCCGTGCTCGCCGTTCGTGTTCTGACGGAGGCCGCTGATCGGACGGAGCAGCGCGACCGCCGTCTCGTCTTGCGTCACGTAGTGGTGCACGAGGTCGACCGACGATCGCCGCGAGGGCCGGATGCCGACGCCGAGCGTCGTGATGCGGAGGTTCGTGAGCTCCGGTTCGAGCACCTCTCCGTAATACCGGAACGACGTGACGCCGTTCCAGCGGGAGTTGTTGTCCTCGAGGCCGGTCTGCCGGAAATTTCCGTTCTCGCCGTCGTCGGTGTCGCGGTCGCCCGAGGCCAGCGCGAACCCGACGGTGAAGGCCGGCTCGACGGGAGAGTCCTCGACGACGTAGGTGGCTCCGACGTCGAAAGCGTAACCGTCGAGCCTCTGGCCGTCGAGCTTTCCGCGAGAGAGCGCGGCCTCGAACCAGCCATCGAGATCGTCGAGCGGCTCCTCGCGGCCTCGGAGCCCCAAGACCGTGCGCCGGTCCGTCGACTTCCGGTCCTCGCGATCGACCGCGTAGGCCGAGATCTGCCCCTTCGGCGTCGGCAGGTAGGACGCGTAGAGAATGGTGTTGACGATGTCCTCGTCGGCGTTCGCGGGATCGACCAGGACCGAGCTCAAGGACGCCTCGATCACGAACGGCCGCCGGGTGTAGAAGACGCGGACGGCGTCGAGCTCCGCGTCGTAGACCCATTCGCGATACTCGTCGAAGTCCTGCCGTCCGACCTGGACGTCGAGGCCCTCGAGGCCGAGGTCCTTGTAGAAGAGGAAAGTCTCGCCCAGCACGGGCTTCGTGTCCCCGTCGAGGTCGCGATCCTGGTCGTAGACGACCTGCGTCGTCCGGACGCGCCCCTCGACGAAGCCGAAGAGGTTGTCCGTCAAGTTCGCGGCGAGCCGCGCGTCGAGCGAGAATCCGATCTCCGACACCGACGAGTGACGGTCGCGGTCGAGGTCGAAGTTCCGCTCGATCGAGTACTCCGCGCGCGCGCGTCCGCCCGCCTCGAGGTCGTCCGAGATCTGGATCCGCATCGGCCGGTAGTCCTCCTCGTCCACGGCCTTGTAGCCGAGCCGGCCCGCGGACCGGACGACCCGGGGGCCGACCCGGACGCGCGCCGCCTCGTCCTCCCACGCCTCCCGCCGCCGCGGGAGGAGGACGTCGAAGCCGGCCATTCGGGCGGTTCCGTTCGTCGAGTCGATCAGCGCCTCGATCTCCAGGACGAGGCCCTCCGCCCGCGCGTCGCCCGCGCGCGCGAGGAGCCGAACCTTCCGCGCCTCGAACTCGTCCGTCCGCCGCTTGCCCTCGACGCGCACCCAGTCCCCTTCGCCGAGCGCGTCGAAGGACGACCCGCGCCCCTCCTCGTCCTCGACCTCGCCGTCGTCCTCGAGGTCCACCTTGACGCCGAGCAGGTAGAAGCGCTTCTTCTCCTGATCGACCTTCGAGATCGGCCCGACGATCTCGTGCTTCGTGCTGGTCCCTTCCTTGAGCGTCGCCTCCTCGGCCACGAAGACGCCGTTCTCGTCGAGCCGTCCCTTCACCTCAACGCGCTTCCCCGCCTCGGGATGGAAGGGCTCGCCCGACTCCTGGGGCGAAGTGAGAAGGGCGGCTGCGACGAGGGCGAGAAGGGCGGTCACGCGAGCGCCTTCTCGGCCGCGTTCGAGAGCGCCGGCGCGAGGTGCGCCCACGGAGGCCGGAGCGCGTAGAGCGCCGAGAGCCTGAGGAGCGTCAAGGCCTCGAAAGGCGCGAGGCGGTCCTCGACGCAAGAGCGCGAGCCTCGGCCGCGGAGGAACGACGCGCGCAGCTCGCGCTCCCTCTCGCTCGTCACGAGCCCCTGCAGCGCCCGGAGACGCAGGTGGGCCGTGAAGTTCGCGGCGTCGAGCGCGGGGTCTGCGAGCGCGAGGGAGTCCCAGTCGACGACGGCGGCCGCGCCGTCGCGCGAGAGGATCTGCTTGTCGTAGAAGTCGCGGTGCGCGGGCACGGGCGCCCGCTCCGGGAGCGCCCGCGCCGCCGCCCCGGCCCGCTCGAGGACGGGCGCGATTCCGGCGCCGAGGCCCGGAGCAATCGACGCGAGCATGTCGCGCCAGCGGCGAACGACCCGGATCTCGTCCTCGAGCCCGTGCCGATCCTCGATCGCGGTCCGGACGTCCGAGCCGGCGAGCCGCGCGATCGCCTCCCCGGCGGAAGCGGCGAGGTCGGGCGATCCGGGCTCCTGAAGCCGGTCGAGGAGCGTCCGGCCCGGAACGGCAGCCGTGAGGACGGTCGCGGTTCCCGGCTCGACGCCCGTGACCACGGGCGTCTCGACGCCCGCGGCGCGCGCGATCCCGAGCTTCTTCGCCGCGGCCTCGGCGCGCGACGCGGAGCGGAAGATCTTCGCGTACACCGGCTCGTCGTCGCGCGTGAGGACGGCGCGCCGCTCGAGCCGGTGCCGGACGAGGCGCCACGGGCATCCCGGGGCGAGGCGGGCGCGGAGAGAGGGGAGACGCCGGTCGGCGCCGTCGAGCGGGAGGAGGAGCCCGAGGTCGGGAGCGGCCGCGACACGCGCTCCGAGCGCCTCGTAGTCCCGGCGGGCGCTCTCGAACTCGTCGTGCGGGAGAAGGAGCGCCTCGATCGGCGAGGCGCCGATGCGGTCCGCGCCCGCGGCCTCGATCCGGAGCGTGAACCGCCCCTCGCCTTTCTTCGCGTCGGGCGTCGCCTGCAGCAAGCGGACCCCGTCCGGAAAAGCGGCGCGGAGAGCCGCCGAGAGCGCGGCGTCGTCCGGAAGGACGGCGCCCGGTCCGGTCAAACGCGGGCCTCCGCGCGATCGAGAACGGCTTCGGCTTCCGCGCGAAAGCGGGGCCTGAAGCTCCTCGCCGGCGCGGTCGCGAGGCGGAGGAGGCTCGAGGCGACTCGGGCGTCGATAGCGCGCGCCGGAGGGAGCGGCGCGAACTCGGCATAGCCCGCGAGGAACTCCGCGGCGCTCTCGCGCGCGTCGTCGTCGCCGGCCGAAGTCCCGATCGTCGCGAGGTACTCGTAACGCGCCAGAGCCGAGGCGACGTCGGCGGAGGGTGGGCCGACCGCCGCGCGGTCGAGATCGAGGAGGACGACGCTCCCGCTCTCGTCGCGGGTCGGAAACGCCTGGTCGGGCGCGAGGTCGCCGTGGAGGAGGGCGCGGCGATCGGCGCCTCCGGCGCGGGCCTCCTCGCGCGCGGCCGCGGCGCGGCCCGCGATGCGGCGCGCGCGCTCCGCGAGCTCGGGCAGGAGCGCGTCGACGGCGTCGAGCGCCGCCCGGTCGAGGCCCTCCTCGTCGAGGTCGGGCACGACGCGATCGGGAACCGGCGCGCCGCGGTGGAGACGCGCGGCCACGCGGCCGAGATCGCGGGGTGTCACGGGACGGGCCTCGATCGCGGCCTCCTCCTCGACGATCGCCTGCAGGCGCGGCAGGGCGCCGATCGGGCGGGGCGTGAGGACGCCGGCCGCCGCGGCGGCGGCGTGAAGCGCGACGCGTCTCCGGAGCCGCGTCGAGGGATCGACGCCCGCCACCCTCAGGAAGAAACGGAGCGCTCCCTTTTCCTTCACCCCGCCTGGGCCGGGCTCGCGCTTGAAGCGAATCCCGGCCCTGAGGACGGCGCGACGCGCCGCCTTGTACCGGACGGTCTCGATCGAGAGGCCGAGCGCGCGAAACCGGATGTGAGGGTCGCCCGCGGAACGATGGAGTGCGGTCATCGCGCGCTTCAGGCTGTCCGGATCGAAGACCCTCGGGAGAGCCCGGAGCGCCGGATCCGCCGGATAGAGGAAGACGAGGCCCGAGAGCTCTGGGACGAGGACGGCCCCGTCGCCCCGGCCGAGCCACGCTTCGGCCGCCGGGACGAGGCGCGAGCGTTCGAGGATCCGCACCGAGAAAAGCCGGCCGTCCTTCTCGTCCTCGCCGAATCGAAGGCGTCCGGACGCGATCGCGCTCCGGCCTCGCTTCAGCCGGAGATAGTCGAGCGACACGCCCGTGGGCCGCGGCGTCGCGCGCGGGAGACGCGCGCTCGAAAGGGCCCCGAGGAGCCGCTCGGGCTCGAACAGGACGTCGAGGCCCGGGAGCTGCGGGTCGCTCGCGATGCGGTCGGTCCCGGCCGCGCTCACCGTTCTGGCTCCTGCTGGAGCGCCGCCAGCCGCTGGAAGAGCCCGTCCCTCTCGCGCAGCTCGGGCGCGGTGCCGGAGCCCGCGATCCGGCCCTTCTCGAGGACGAGAACGAGGTCGGCGCGCTCGACGAGGGCGAGCCGGTGCGCGATGAGGAACGTCGTGCGGGACGCGGCGAGCTTCTCGAGAGCGTCGCGGACGGCCGACTCCGATTGCGCGTCGAGGCCCGTCATCGGCTCGTCGAGCACGAGGATCGGCGCCTCGCGGACCGCCGCGCGGGCGATCGCGATCCGCTGGCGCTCGCCGCCCGAGAGCGTGACGCCGCGCTCGCCCACGACCGTGTCGTACCCGCGCGGCAGCCGCCGGATGAACCCGTCCGCGTTCGCGAGCCGCGCGGCCTTCGCGATCTCCGCGTCGGTCGCGTCCGGCCGGCCGAACGCGATGTTGTCGCGGATCGTGCTGGCGAAGAGCAGCGCCTCTTGTGGCACGATGGCGATCTCGCGCCGGAGGGAGTCGAGCGTGTAGTCGCGGAGATCGCGCCCGTCGATGCGGATCGATCCGGCCCGCGGGTCGGCGAGCCTGAGGAGGAGCTTCGCGATCGTCGACTTGCCGGCGCCGCTCTCCCCGACGAGCGCGACGAAGGCCCCCGGGGGCGCCTGGAACGAGACGCGGGAGAGGACATCCGGCCCGTCCCCGTAGCCGAACGTGACGCCGTCGAACTCCACGGCGCCCTCAAGCCGCGGGGCGGGGATCGCGCCCGCTCGGTCGACGATCGACGGCCGGCGCTCGAGGATCGACGCGATCCGCTCGCCGCAGGCGACGCCCTTCGCGATCCGGCTGGCGTGGGAGGCGATCGAGCGGAGCGGCTTGTGGAGCCCACGGAGGTAGGAGACGAACACGACGATGTCGCCGGGGCTGAGGAGCCCGTCGAGCGCCCGCCTGGCCCCGACGAAGAGGACGAGCCCCGTCCCGACGGCGAGGATGAGCTCGACCGTGCGCGAGAGAGCCGCCTCGAGCTTCGCGGCCTTGAGGCTCGCGCGGAGGCTCGACCGGTTCCCGAGGTTGAAGCGCTCCTCCTCGAGCGCGGCGCCGGAGAAAGCCTGCACGATCGAGACGAGCGTCAAGCTCTCGGAGGCGACCGACGCGAGCTCGCCCTCCTTCGAGCGGTTCCGGCGGGCGGCGTCGCTGATGCGCCGAGAGATCTTGACGATCGAGAGGCCGAGGAGCGGCACGATCGAGAGCGAGGCGACCGTCATCGGTACGTCGACCGCGAGCATGACGGCCGTCATGCCGACGAGGAGGAGGAACCGGCCCCCGATCTCGACGAGCGAGGTCGTCAGCATCTCCTTCACGTTCGCGATGTCCCCGGTGAGGCGCATCACCAGGTCTCCCGTCCGCGCGTTCTCGTGGAACGCGAGGTCGAGCCGCTGCAGGTGCGCGAAGAGCCGCTTCCGGATGCGTGCGACGATCCTCTGCCCGGCTCCGGCCGCGAGGATCGTCTGCGCGTACGAGAGCGCGCCGGAGAAGAGCGCGAGCCCGAGCACCGCGAGCGCCGAGACGAGGAGAAGGGACTCGGGCGTCGGGGCGAGATTCTTCAGGAGCGAGTGCTCGTGGATCCCGCCGTCCGGGCGGATGAGGACGCCGTCGATGATGATCTTGAGCGGCCAGGGACGGAGAATCTCGGCTCCGATCGACCCCGCGAGCGCGAGGAAGGCGAGGACGAGCGAGAGCTGCTGCTTTCTCACGTCGGGCGCGAACACGCGGAGAACCGCGAATAGCGCTCCGGGCCTCAAGCCGTGGAGCGGGAGCTTCGCCCGGAGCGAGAATTCACCGAGCCTCATGGCGCGCCGATCCGCGGCGACGCCGCGGCGACGGCCGACTCGACCGCGCGCGCGTTCCGCTCCCACGTCCGCTCGGCGCGGACCGCGTCCGCCGCGAGTGCCGCCGAGGCGAGCGCCGCCTCGGGGCCGAGATCGATCTCCCTCAAGGCCGCGAAGAGCGCGCGCGGGTCTCCGGGGGCGACGAGACGCCCGAACGCGCCGTGCCGGAGGGCCTCGGGCACGTCGCCCGCCGCGGCCGCCGCGACCGGCACGCCCGCGGCGAGCGCCTCGTAGAGCTTGAGAGGGGAGAAATAGAATCCGGGAAGATCGGCGTACGGGACGACCGCGGCGTCGAACCGGGCGAGGTATCCGGGCACGTCCTCGTGCGCGACAGCGCCCGCGAGCTCGAGGCTCGCCTCGGGAAAGCCCGCTCCGAGTACGCGCTCCGCGAAAGGCTTGCGACCGGGACCGTCACCCACGACGCACGCCCGCCAGTGCGCGAGCCCGGCGCGCGCCGCGAGGCCGAGGGCGTCGGCGAGGACGTCGAGCCCGTGCCACGGCCTCAAGCCGCCCACGAATCCGACGGTGAACGGCGATCCCTTCCCGCGCGGCGGCCGGGGCCGCGGGAAGAAGATCTCCGGGTCGACGGCGTTCGGAACGACGCTCACGCGCTCGGGCCGGGCGCCGAGCGCGACCGCGTGCTCCGCGAGCGCGCTCGAAACCGCGAGCACGGCGTCCGCGCGCGAGATCGCGTCCGACTCCGCACGGAGGGCTGCGGCGGCGTCGGCGCCCGAGAGTCCGCGGTAGCGGGCGGCTTCCTCGGAGAGCGGCGCGTTGACCTCGAGGACGTGCGGGACGCCGACCGATCGGGCGGCCTCGCCGGGCCCGGTCGAGAAGAGGGAGAGACGCTCGTACACCGCGCCGATCGGGGCGCGATCCGCGAGCCCCGCGATGGCCTCGCGTCCGGCGCGGCTTCGCTTGAGCCCGCGCTCCGCCTCCGCGAGGCGCGCGTCCCCGATGCCGACGATTTCGATCGACGCCGCGCCGGGAACGCGTCCTTCGCCGCGGGCCGCGACCGCGGCGACCGCGTGGCCGCGCGCGGCGAGCGCGCGGATCATGGCCCGGACGTGGACCGACGCGCCCTTCGATCCGTCGAGCGGGACGCCGGGGTCGAGGCACGCGTATGCGATCCTCATCATCGCGGCGCTCCCGCGGCTGCGCGGCGCAGCGCGGACGATCGCTCGAACCATCCCTTCAGGACCGCGACGTTTCGCCGGAGGTCGAATCGCGCCTCCGCCTTCTCGCGCGCTGCGGCCCCGAACGCCCGGCGCCGCCCGGGATCGCGGGCGAGCGCCTCCATCGCGCCCGCGAGCGCCTTCGGATCGGCCTCGGGGACGAGGAGCCCGTTCTTCCCGGGATCGACGATCTCCGGGATGCCGCCGACGGGTGTCGAGACGACCGGGAGCCCGCAGGCCATCGCCTCGAGGAGGACGGTCGGAAGAGAGTCGCGATTGCCGTCGGCGCCGACGACGCACGGCAGCGCCACGAGCGCGGCCCGGCCCAGGCGCTCCCGGACCTCGTCGTGCGTCAGCGCGCCCAGGAATCGCACGGTGCCGCCGAGGCCGAGCGCGCGCGCCCGCGCCTCCAGAGCCGCGCGCTCCTCGCCGTCGCCCACGATCTCGCAGCGGAAGGGGACCCTTTTCCTGCGGAGCGCCGCGCACGCTTCGATCAGGACGGGGAAACCCTTCTTCTCGACGAGACGGCCGATCGAGAGGACGAGGGGGACGCCGCCGTCCCGGCTCGGAGACGGCGCGATGGGGCGGAAAAGGCCGAGGTCGACGCCGTTGTGGAGGAGCCGGACCTTCCGCGCGAGCCCCGCGTCGCGGGAGAGGAGGCGCGTGCGCACGTGATCGGCCGCCGCGCGCGTGACGGTCACGACGAAGCGGGCGCGGCGCACTTTCTCCGAGAAGAGGGCCGGGCTCACGGTCTCGCGGTAGACGTCCTTCGCGTGCGCCGTGAAAGAGTAGGGGATGCCGGTGAGTTCGGACGCGATCATCGCGACCTCGGTCGCCGAGGTCGCGAAATGGGCGTGGATGTGGCGCGTGCCCGACGCCAACGCGCGCTCCGCGAGCGCGATCCCCTCGGCGAGCCGGAGCCACGGCTCGGCGACGTCGAGCGAGAGGAGCCGTGCGACGGCGTGCCCGAGGCGCGCGCGGCGGCGGGGGGCGAGGAGCGGCGATCCCCGGAGCGAGGACCAGAGCGAGGAAAGCTTCCACTCCGGCGCGTATTCGACCTTCGCCCTGAGCTCTCCCAGGGCGGGATGGAACCGGCCGTTGTCGGGTTTCCTCAGGGAGAAGACGGAGAGGAGCGATCCCTGCCGCTCGAGCTCGAGGATCTCGTTCAGGACGAACGTCTCCGAGAGCCGCGGGAACATCTTGAGGACGTACGCGGCGCGGAGCGGACCCCGCGCCGGTCGCGCCCTCGAGGGATCAGCCGCTTCCATTGGACTTCCTCTCCCGCCCCCGCGGAACCGCGAATTCGCCTCGCGGCGACGCGGGCACGGCGCCGATCCCGAGCAGGTCGCGGATCTCGGCCGCGGTCCGCTCGAGGCCGTCGAAATCGAGAGGCGCCGCCGGAAGCGAGGATCCGTCGCCCGAGTGCGGCGAGAGGATCATCTCCTCGAGAGCGTGCCGGATCGCGTGGCCGGAGAGTCGGGCGGGCTCGATGGCGCGGCAGTGGCCGAGATCGGCGAATCGCCGCGCCCGGATCGACTGCTCGAGGCGGGGATGCTCGCGGGGGACGACCACGGCCGGCTTTCCGAGCGCCGCGACCTCGCAGAGCGTGTTGTAGCCGGCCATGCAGACGATCGCGTCCGCCGCTGCGAAGTAGTCGAGGATGTTCGGCGCGAAGTCGAGGAAGGTGACGGGGAGTCCCCGCTCCGTCGAGGCCGCCTTCAACGCGTCGCGCTTCTTGTCGCTCATGAGCGGCCCCGTGACGACGAGCGAGTCGAACGGGACGGTGCCGTGCGGGTAGCCGGCGATCGCCGAGAGGTACTTCCGGACGATCCGGTGTCCGTCGCCGCCGCCGCCGAGGGTGACGACGACGAGCTTCCCGGTTCGCGCGGCCGCGGTGCTTCGGATGGGCGCAGGATCGGCGACGACGCCGTTCCGGTACACGTAGCCCGTGAACCGCGTCTTCTCGGCGACCGACTTCGGGAAGCGGTAGCGCACCCGCGGGTCGAAGACCTCGGGCGCGCCGTAGACGAGGATCCGGTCGTAGCACTCCTCGATCATCGGCCAGACGCCATCGCGCGCCCAGTCGGCGAGGACGGTCTCCTCGTCGTCGATGATGTCGCGGAGGCCGAGAACGACCCGCGTCGCCGGCCGCTCCCGGCGAAGGGCTCGGAGCGCGGCCTTGAGCTCCCCGCGCATCCCGAGCGGCGCGTGGTCCACGAGAACGACGTCCGGGTGGAAGCCGCGCACGGTCTCGAGGATGATCGACTCGCGGAGGCGCGTGATCTCGGAGATCGAGAGCGAGAGGCTGCGCGAGCGGTACCCGCCCTCGGAGCCCTTCGTCACCGAGGGGATCTTCACGTAGTCCAGGCGGGGAGGCATCCGGAACGAGTGCGAGCGCGGGTTGCCGGCGAGGAGCAGCGTCGAGGCCTCCGGGAACTCGGCGCCGATCTCCTCCGCGATCGCGAGGTTCCTGCGGATGTGGCCGAGCCCGTAGCTGTCGTGGCTGTAGAGGAGGATCCTGAGCGGCGAGCGGGACGGCCTTCTGCCGCGGATCGGTTCGGCCGGGAGAGTCATCATCGGACCTCGAAGGCGAGGAAATCGGTGTCGACCGTGGCGCCGGACGACGGATCGTAAATCAGCGCCACGAGGTGGAACGGGATGTTCCGGAGCGCCGGCGGGACGTCCGCCGGGATTCTGATCCGCACGAGCCCGGAGCGGACGACGGCCGAGCCCGGGATCGTCTTGACGAGCGGACCGACGACGGCGCGCGACGCTCCGCGGCGCGGATCGACCGCTCGCACGACGGCTCCGATCGTTCGCGGCGCGCCCGCGTTGTTGCGCAGCGAGAGCGTGGCCTCGAACACGCGGCCCGCGAGGACGATGCGCCCGGCGTTCGCGAACGAGACGGAGAGCTCGCTCGGGAAGACGCCGATCGGGAGCGAGACGTTGCCGAAGACGCCGACGTTCGGGACGACCGTCCGAGACGTCCCCGTCGCGAGCGGGGCCGAGGCCTTGATCGTGAGCGTGCCCTGAGGGACCACGAACGAGTAGGAGCCTCCCGCCACGCTCGTGCTGTCGGGAGTCGGGAGGAGCGCTCCGGTCGAGGCGTCGTAGGCGTCGATGTCGACGCCCGAGAGACCGCCGCCCGGCCCGTTCACCGTCCCGGACACGAGGACTCCCGACGCGAGCCCGAGATCGCCGAGGTTCGCGTCGCCGCCGAGGACGATGCCGGTGAGGCGGGCCGCGACGAGGCGGTCCGCTTTCTGGGGCTCGATCGTGAAGTCGATCGTCCCGACCGGCACGACCACGCTGAAGAAGCCGGCGCCGTCGGTGTCGTCGTCGGGCGTCGGGATCCGCTCGCCCGTGAAGGAGTCGTCGACGTCGGTGTCCGCGTTCGCGACCGGAGAACCGTTCGAGAACCGGAACGCCCGGCCCGAGAGAAGGACTCCGGCCTCGAGCCGGATGGTGCCGAGATCCACGTCCCCGAACCTCGTGTCGACTCCGCGGATCGTCCGCGACACGAGGCGCGCCGCCTTCGGAGCGTTGAGGATCACGTGGAAGACGCCGCTCGGCACGATGACGTCGAAGGTGCCGTCGGGGTCGGTCGTGTCGGCCGTGGTCGGGATCCGCTCGCCGGTCACCGCGTCGTCGACGTCGACGTCGACTCCGCCCACGCCGAGCCCGGACGGCGACACGACGCGACCGCTGAGGATCGCGCCGTCCGCGGCGGAGGCCGTCGCGAGAGCGATGGCGGCCGCGATCGCCGGGAGTAGAGCGCGTGCGGATCGGCGAGGCTCGCGGGACTGCGAACGCGTCCGGATCATGTCGTTTTTTCCTATCGGTGAGACGGATTCCCGATCGGGTCGCCCGACGGCTCGGGGCGGACGCCGCCTCGGGGGCCGCCGGACCCGTCGGGATCCGGGGCTCTGAATGGAGGGACACCCCCGGGGGGGCCGCGGAACAAGATCCCGCGAAGAACGGGCCAGTTCCCGGCGGGCCTTCAACGAGTGTCTTGGTGCGCGCGGCGCTTCGCGTTATGATGCGCTGCTTTCACGAGCCGCCGCTCCGACGGCGCGCCGACGGGCCGGCCGAGGCGCCCGCGTCGGCCCGCGTCGGCCTCGTCGGCCAGGGACGCGAAATGGGCAAGCCCACGCTCACGGTCACCGACAATCGCAACGGCAAGAGCTACGAGATCGCCGTCGAGAACGGCGCGATCCGCGCCATGGACTTGCGGCAGATCAGGGTCGACGAAAACGACTTCGGGCTCATGAGTTACGACCCGGCCTTCATGAACACGGCCTGCTGCCAGAGCCGCATCACGTTTATCGACGGGGACCGGGGGATCCTCGAGTACCGGGGCTACCCGATCGAGGACCTGGCCGAAAAGAGCTCATACCTCGAGGTCGCCTACCTGATCCTGAACGGCGATCTCCCGAACGAGAAAGCGTACACCGCTTTTTGCCACGAGGTGACGCACCACACGATCATCCACGAAAACCTGAAAAAGTTCATCGACGGATTCCACTACGACGCGCACCCCATGGGGATGCTGCTCAGCACTGTGGGGGCGCTCTCGACCTTCTATCCGGAGGCGAAGAAGATCCAGGACGACGCGTCGCGGCGGGCCCAGGGCATCCGCCTCATCGCCAAGATGCCGACCCTCGCGGCGTTCGCGTACCGCCACTCGATCGGGATGCCGTACGCGTATCCGGACAACGACCTGACCTACACCGGCAATTTCCTCAACATGATGTTCCGGATGACGGAGCTCAAGTACCGGCCTAACCCCGTCCTGGAACGCGCTCTCGACGCCCTCTTCATCCTCCACGCGGACCACGAGCAGAACTGCAGCACGGCCGCGATGCGCGCGGTGGGCAGCTCTCAGGTCGATCCATTCTCGTGCACCGCTGCGGCGATCGCCGCCCTCTACGGCCCGCTGCACGGCGGCGCCAACGAGGCCGTGCTCCGGATGCTGGCCGAGATCGGTTCGAAGAACCGGGTCGCCGAGTTCGTGAAGAAGGCGAAGGACGGCGAGCTCCGCCTCATGGGATTCGGGCACCGCGTCTACAAGTCGTACGACCCCCGCGCGCGCATCATCAAGAAGCTCGCGCACGAGGTGTTCAGCGTGACCGGGACCGATCCGCTCCTCGAGGTCGCGCTCGAGCTCGAGCGCATCGCGCTTCAGGACGACTACTTCGTCAAGCGGAAGCTCTACCCGAACGTCGACTTCTACACGGGCCTCATCTACAAGGCGATGGGATTCCCGCCGGAGATGTTCACGTCGCTCTTCGCCATCCCTCGCACGGCGGGCTGGATCGCGCAGTGGACCGAGATGCTCGGCGATCCCGAGCAGAAGATCGCGCGCCCGCGGCAGGTCTACCTCGGCGATCGCCAGCGGAAGTACGCGCCGAAGGAAGCGCGGCGGTAGCGACGGAGAAACGGTGCCAGGTACCGTTTTCCTCGGCGTCCTTCGCGCGCGGAGCGTCCCCTGAATCGGTACCTCGTACCGTTTCCGCCGTTTCCTCCGCCTCCGGCGTCGGTTAGTGCTTCACGGCCTTGAAGAGCCGGAAGATGGGGAGAAGCGTCGCCATGATGATCGTCGTCACGACGAGGCCGGCGACGATGATGATCGCGGGCTCGAGGATCGCGATGAACTTTCGCACGGCTTGCGGCACCGCGCGGTCGTAGAAGCGGTTCACGTTCCCGAGCGCCTTCTCGAGGTGGCCCGTCTCCTCGCCGACCGCGAGCATGCGCACGACGAGCGGCTGGAAGACGCCGGCGGACTTGACGCCCTCGGACAGCGATCGTCCCTCCTCCACGGCCTTCTGCGCGCGGAGCACGGCGGAGGATAGGACCGCGTTCTTCAGCACTTTCGAGACGATCGTGAGCGCGGCCGGCAGCGCCATTCCGGCGCTGTAGAGCGTCGCGAGCGTGTAGCAGAAGTTCGCCGCGCCAATCTTCCGCATCAATTCGCCGAAGAACGGGATCTTGAGCTTCCATCCGTCGCTCAAGAACCGCCCCTTCTCCGTCCGGCGCCAGAGCTTGTAGGCGACGACGAGCCCCACGATCCCGGCCGCCACCTTCCACCCGTGGTGGACGAGGAAGTCGGACGCCGCCATGAGCGCGATCGTGATGCCGGGGAGATCGATCCGGGCCTTGAGGAAGATGCCCGCGATCCTCGGCATGAGGAACGTGAGGAGGAGGACGATGAGACCAATGACCGCGACGCCGAGGATCGCCGGGTAGATCGTCGCCTGGACGATGACGTTCTTGTTCTCCTCCTGCCACTCGAGGTATCGGACGAGATTCGCGAGGACGGCCTCGAGCGCGCCCGACGACTCGCCCGCCTGCACCACGCTGACGTAGCTCTCGTCGAATATCTTCGGGTAGTTCGCCATCGCCTCCGACAGCGACTCTCCCTGCTCGAGGCGGAAGTGGAGGTCGCGCAGGACGGTCTGGAAGCCCTCGTCGATCGTCTCGTCGGCGATGTCCTTGACGCCGGTCAGGATCGGGATGCCCGACGACGAGAGGATGATGAGATGGTGCGTGAAGGCGATGAGCTCCTTGCGCGGGATCGCTCCGGTGTAGACGGCCGCCCTCTTCTCTGAGCCGATCTCCGACTGCGAGAGGAGGAGGAGCCCCGAGCGCTCGAGCCGCGAGGCGAGGTCGAGGGGCCCGTCGGCCGCCATCACCCCGTCCTCCGGGGTCCCCGCGGTGCCGATCGCCTTGTACTTGTACTGGATCATCGAGCGGTCGCTCCGTTCACGTCACTCTCACGACTTCCGCGACGGTCGTGACCCCGCGGACGATCTTGTCGACGCCGTCGTCGACGAGGAACCGCATGCCGTTCGCCCGAGCGGCCCTCGTGATCTCGTCCTCGGACGACTTCTTCAGGACGAGGTCGCGCGTTTTCTCGTCGGGCCGGAAAAGCTCGTAGATGCCGACGCGCCCCTTGTATCCGGTGCCGCGGCAGCGAGCGCAGCCCGCCCCGCGCCACACCGTCTCGATCTCCTCCACTCCGCGAGCGGACAGGAACTGCCGCTCCTCCTCGGTCGCGGTAGCCGACGCCCGGCACTGGGAGCAGATCTTCCTGAGGAGCCGCTGCGCGAGGACGCCGAGGATCGATGACGTGACGAGGAACGGCTCGAGCCCCATGTCCGCCATGCGCGGGAACGCGCCGATCGCCGAGTTCGTGTGCAGCGTCGAGAGGACGAGGTGGCCCGTGAGGCCTGCGTGGACGGCGATGTGCAGCGTGTCGAGGTCGCGGATCTCGCCCACCATGATGATGTCGGGGTCCTGCCGCAGGATCGACCGGAGTCCCTCGGCGAACGTGAAGCCGATCCGCGCGTTGATCTGGCACTGCCGGATGAGCGGCACCTGGTACTCGACCGGGTCCTCCACGGTCACGACCTTCTTCTCCATCGAGTTGACCGACGCGAGCGTCGAGTAGAGCGTCGTCGACTTTCCCGAGCCCGTCGGGCCCGTCACGAGGAAGATCCCGTACGACGAGTTCGCAATCGTCCGCAGGGCCTCGCGGATGTCGGGGGGGAAGCCCAGGTTGTCGAGGTCGAAGAGGACGGAGTTCTTCTCGAGCACGCGGAGGACGACGTTCTCGCCGTGGACGGTGGGGAGGACCGAGACGCGCACGTCGATCTCGCGGCCCTCGGTGACGATCCTCATGCGGCCGTCCTGCGGCAGGCGTTTCTCGGAGATGTTGAGATCGGAGAGGATCTTGAGGCGCGAGAGAAGGCTCGCCTGGAGCTCCTTCGGCAGCGTCGGCCCCTGCTGGAGGATGCCGTCGATCCGGAAGCGGACGCGCAGGAGCTTCTCCTCCGGCTCGAAGTGGATGTCGGTCGCGCCCTCGCGGACGCCCTGGACGAGGAGGAGGTCGCAGAGGTCGACGATGGGCGCGCCGATCTCCTCGTCGGGAGTGCCGCCGCGCCCGGAGCCGTCGCTCTCGCGGGAGTATTGGAGAGCCCGGCGGATCATGTCCTCGACGCGTCCGCCGGCCGGATCCGCCGAAGCGAAGTGGCGCTCGACGGCGCCGCGGATGTCGCTTTCGGTGGCGACCCCGACGAGGAGCGGCAGCCCGACCCGCTGCTGGATGGCGTCGGTCGCCTCGACGTCGCACGGGTCCGCCATCGCGATGACGAGCGCCCCGTCCTTCGTCTCGAGGGGGAAGAAGAGATGACGTACGGCGAACTCCTTGTCGAACCCCTCGAGGAGCCGCTGCTCGACCCGGCGGTCGCCGATCGTGACGAGCGGCAGGTCGAGGATGCTGGCGAGAGCCTGGGCCACGGTCTCCTCCGTCATGAAGCGGAGGTGACGCAGCACTCGCGGCAGCGTCTCTCCCGTCCGGACCTTCTCCTTCAGCGCGACGTCGAGCTGAGCGGCGGAGACGAGCCCGAGATCGAGGAGACGGTTGCCCAGGAAGTCGCGCCGTGCCGGCAAGACCATTTCGGGCTTTCTCTCTCGTTCCGTGACCGATGCCGCGCCACCGGCAGCGTGGTGCCGGATGGATGTCTGGATGGCGCGGCGGCGTCGAAGCTCCCCGGCGTGGACGCGCGGTCCGGAGGGCGATGACTCGCCCTCCGGACCGGGTTTCGATCGATCGAGGAGTTCTGGTTTCGCCAGCCGCCTCGCCGCGGCGCGACGTCGTCGCGGCGCGGAGGTCCGACCGGCGCTTCGGATCGCTCAGTCGATCATGATTCCGATGTCGTCGCCCTGGAGGGCCGTGTCGGTCTGGTCCGTGTCGAACGCCCCGTTCGGTCCGGAGCTCAGCACCCAGACGTACTCGCCGCTGTAGTAGCCGTGGACGTTCACGATGTAGCAGTTGCCCCAGGGGTCCGCGTTGACTTCCTGGACGTAGGGGCCGTTCCAGAGCTGTCCGCCGTTGGTCGTGCCGGCGGTGAGGTACGACGTGAGCGTCGCGCTCGCTCCGTCGTCGAACGGGTTGGTGCTCGGTTGCGTGCCGTCGCCGTAGAGCCAGTTCACCGAGTTGTTCCCGAGCGGTCCCGTCGGGAAGAGGCGCGTGTCCTTGATGAACTGCGTGACGGCGGCGGCGATGCGCTGGCAGTCACCGACCGCCTTCGTGGACTCGGCGTCGGCCAGCTCGGACGACACGATCGGGACGAGAATGGCTGCGAGTGAGGCGATGATCGCGACCACCACGATCATTTCGATCAACGTGAAGCCCTTTTCTCGGCGCACGCGATCAGGAGAGACGACGGGGATCATCATTCGAGTCCTCCCGGGAAGGGAACGAGCGCTGTTGCGAAAGTGCCGATTCCGGCGCGCCCGTAGGGCCGGTGCGGCGAGGGGGGAACGGTGTATGGGCCGTGCGTCCCCGGGCCGAAGGTTCGGGCGGGCGACTCGCGGCGGATCGGGCGGAGCGGAGGGAAAACGCTCCGTCCGGCTGGATGCGGGTGATTCACGTGATGATGTCGAGGCGGCGCTTGGGAAGGGACGTCGTCTCCGCTGACCGAGTGACCGGGTTCGCGGAGGTGCCACCCTGACCGTTTTCGAGGCGTGACCGGCTCGTTTACCCCCGAGTCGGCCGAGCAGAGCGCTTCGAGCGCAAGTCGGCGAAGAAGAGTATCCCGCTCTCTCCGGGGAAGCAAATGCCGCAAGGATTTCCGAGAGAATCGGGCGGCTCGAGCGGGGTCACTTGGAGAGAAAACTCCGCGGGGAACGCGGCTTGCTTCGAACGGGCGATCTTGACGCCGGCGAGCCGCACCCGTGCCCGGACGTCGCGCCGCGGCGCGGCGCACGACGGTTGTGATCGGAGGCCGGGAGAGGTTCTGAACTTCTCCGCTCCGCGAGCTGAGCAGAAGTCAGAGTTGAAGACTCTAGCGCCGGTAGGGGGCGAGGATCGCCCGGATCTCCTCCGGCTCGGCGAGGCCTTCGAGGACGCCCGAGCCGAGCCGCTCCTCCACGCCCGACGGGTCGCGGATCGCCGCCTCGCGGAGGAACGCGAGCCCCCGTCCGCGCTCGCCCCTGAGGAGGAGGCGGGTCGCGACCTCGAGGCAAGCGCCAGGGTCGCTCCCCTCGGAGACGGAGCGGAGGAAGAGGAGCCGCTCGAGCCGCTCGACGCCGCGGTCTTCGCGGCCGAGAGCGAGATCGGCGCGTGCGGCGAAAAGGAGCGCCTCGCCGCTCGAGGGGTCGATGTCGAGCGCGATCTCGGCGGCCGCCGCGGCGATCTCGTTCTCGCCCGCGGCGAAGAGAGCGCGCTCCGCGGCGAGAAGCGCGGCGCCGTCCGCCGAGAGCCTTCGGACGGCGTCGAGCGCTTCTTCGCGGAACGACGCGGGATCCCGCTTCACGATGACGTCGTAGAGGCTCGCGAGCCCGGACGTCCCCTCGCTCGGGAATCGCGCCGCGAACGGGTCCTCCTCCCGGGCGAACTCGCCCGAGGCGGCCCCGGCCCCGGCCTCGATGCCGGCGAACCGGGCCGCGCCGCGGAGGTCTCCGTCGCGGAGCGCCGCCTCGGCGAGCTCCGCCGCCGCGCGCCGGTCGAAAACGCTGTCCGGCGGGAACGTCTTGAGAACGATCCCGTGCGCGGCGCGCGCGGCAACGTGAGACGGGCCGCGGCGGCGCTCGCGCGCGATCGCCTCGAGCGAAGCCTCCGGCAGCGAGATTCGCTCCGCATCGCCGGGAGGGAGCGCCGCCCGATCGAGGAGCCTCCGCGCGAACGCCTCGTCGTCGGCGTTCATGAGCGCGCCGAGGACGGCGCGGAACTCCTCGCCGTCGGGCTCCTCGCCGGCCGAGGCGAGGAGATCGAGGAGTCTTTCGAGGGCAGCCGGATGCTCGAGCCGCGCGGCGGCGGAGAGGAGGTCGGCGCGGTCGGCGCGCGGCTCGCCGCCCTCCCGCGCGAGGAGGAGGGGCTCGAGAAGCGGCCACGCGCGCTCGTCCCCGCGGTCGCCGAGGGCGCGCACCGCGGCGCTCGCGATCTCGGGCGCTTCGTGGCCGGTGGCGCTCTCGAGAAAGCTCGCGATGACCTCGAGGGGCGCCTTTCCCGCGGGCATGCGGCCGAGGGACTCGATCGCCTCGACGCGGTCGAGAAGCGGTGCGCCTCCGTCGCGCGCGACCGCGAGGAGCGCGCCGGAGAGCGCGCCGTCCCGCCGGCTCGCAGCGGCGCGGATCGCGACCGCGCGCTCCTCGGGCCGCGCGAGCGCCTCCTCGATCTCGGCGTCCGCGGCGGCGCCCGGGATCGCGCCGATCGCCCGGATCGCCGCGTGGCGGATCGCGGCGTCCTCGGCGCGGTCGTTCGCCAGCGCGGCGAGGGGCGGGACGTCCTCGTCGCGGCCGAGCGCGCCGAGGCGCTGGATCGCGAGGAGCCGCGCGGCGCCGTCGCCGCTCGCGCCCGCGACGCGCCGGAGAAGGGGGGCCGCTCTTTTCGGGCACCGCGTGGAGAGGACGTTCAGGGCCGCGAGTCGGACGGCCGCGGCCTCGGTCTCGCTTCCGATCGCGCGCTCGCAGGCCGCCGCGACGGCGTCCTCGGACGCGCGCGGTGACCCGCCGAGGGCGACGAGCGCCTCCTCCCGCACGGGCGCGTGCCCATGAGCGAGAAGCGGCGCGAGGAACCGGGCCGGCTCGTCCGGATCGAGCCGAGGGAGCATTCGCAAGAAGCGGCGCAGGACGTTTTCGTCGGGAGTGCCCTCGAGCCGCTCGACCGCCGTCGAGAGGAGGTCGCGCCGCCCCGAGACGACGAGCCGCGAAAGCGCGGTCAAGCGGATGGTCCGGCTCGGGTCGTCGAGCGCGGGCGACAGGACTCCCGAGGCGAGCGCGTCGTCCGCGCGCAGGGCGAACGACTCGACGAGCCTCAGCCTCTCGGCGGGATCGGTCTCCGCCGCGATCTCGGCGCGGAGCGGCTCGAGTCCGAGTCCTCCGGGGAGGGAGCCGAGCGCGCGGCGGATCGCGAGGCGGGCGCCGCGGTCGAGGCGCTCGCCGCGGAGGAGACTTCCGAGATCGTCCGCGCACGCGGGTCCGCGAGCCGAGACGACGGTCTCGATGAGGAGCGCGAGAGCCGTGGCGGTCGCGCTTTGTCCGGAGCTCAAGCGCTCGAGCGCCAAGGAACCCGCCTCGGCGGGGAAGCGGGCGAGGACCCTCCGCGCGGCCGAGGCCGCGCTTGGCGGCGACCCGAGAGCGGCGTCGAGCGCCGCGGAGACGGTCCCGGGCGGCGTCTCGCCGCCGAGGCGCGCGAGCCGGTCGGCGGCGAGGAGCTTGAGCGTTGAGTCCGGGTCCGAGAGAGCGATCTCTTCGAGCGCGGCGGCGATCGCCTTTTCCTCGCCCAAGGCGATCGCCGTCGCGGCCGCCTCCCGCGGGACGTCTCCCGCCGCGCGGGCCCGGCACTCTAGAACGCGGGGCGCGCCCCGCGGGAGCGACGCGCGGAGCGCGGCGGCTCGCACGTCGGGATCGGGGTCGTCCGCGAGTGCGTCGATCGCCGCCGAGGCGCGCGCGTCGTCCGCGAGCCGCGAGAGCGCCGCGACCGCCGCGCGCCGCACGACGTAGATCGGGTCCTTCGCGGCGCGCAGGAGCGGCTCGATCGAAGTCTTTCGCCTTGGGAGCCCGCGGACCGCCGCCTCGCGCACGTCCCACGCCGGGTCCTCGGCCGCGCTCCGCGCGATCTCCCTCTCGTCCCGTCCCTTCGCCGAGAGGACGTCGATCGCGAGCGCCCGCACGCGCGAGTCGGGAACGGCGCGGGGATCGAGGAGGGAACGAAGACGATCCCTCGCGTCGCCCCCGAGGTCAGTGGCGTCGCGGGCGCCTCTCATCCTCCGCTCGGCGGAGGAGACGTCTCGCATCGCGTCGATCGCGGCGTCGAGCGGCGAAGCGCCCTCGTCCTCGAAGGGGCTCGCGACACCGAAGAGAACGAGGACGATGGCAGTGGGGCTCATCGACGTCCGCGCCGTCGCGTCGCGAGCGCCCGGAACGCGGCCGGGAGCGAGGCAAGGAGGTCGGCCGCGACGAGCGATATCTCGCCGGTCGCCTTCGCGGCGATGTCGCCCGCGAGCCCGTGGACGTGGGCCCCGAGGCGTGCGGCGTCGAAGGGATCGAAGCCCTGGCCGAGGAGCGCCGCGACGACTCCGGTCAGGACGTCGCCCGTCCCGCCGGTCGCCATTCCGGGGTTGCCCGTCCCGTTGATCGCGAGCCGCGTCCCGTCGGTCACGACCGAGCGGTGGCCCTTGAGGACGACGATCGCATGCGCCGCCCGCGCGGCTCGTCTCGCCGCGCCCTCGCGGTCACGCTCCACGTCGCGGATCGGGATCCCGAGGAGGCGGCCCATCTCGCCCGGGTGGGGCGTGAGGACGAGCGGAGCGCGCCCGTTGCGCCGCGCGACGCGAGCGAGGTCGGGAGCGATCGCGTTCAGCCCGTCGGCGTCGACGACCGAGGGCACCGTCGCGGCGTCGAGGATCGCCCGCACGCAGGCGACCGTGCCCCGCTCGAGCCCGAGCCCGGGGCCGATGGCGAGGGCGCTGGCGCGGTCGAGCGCGTCGAGGACGATCCGTGAGGCCTGCGCGGCGAGCGCACCGCTCCCCGCCGCGGCGGGCAGCGAGAGCGTCGTCTCGCAGAGGATGCGGGACGCGACGATCGCGTGGATCGAGCGCGGGACCGCGAGCGTGACGAGCCCGGCGCCGGCACGGAGCGCCGCATCGCCCGCGAGGACGGCGGCGCCCGTCATCCGCGGAGAGCCCGCGACCACGAGGACGCGGCCGAAGTCCCCCTTGTGGGCGTCGATTCGGCGCGGCTCGATTCGGGGGAGCGGGCCCGGCCCGCGCGAAGCCTTCCTCTTTGTCTTTCTATGCGTCATGTCGATTCGTCGTCATGGTTCGTTTCGATGACCGGGACTCGCTCTCCGAGTCTACGGCCGGGGCGTGATCCGGCCCACCGCGGCTCCGCTCCGGCTCCGGACGACGAGGTCCGCGGCCCGCTCCGCGCCGGCGACGACCTTCGGGCCGACGAGGCCCGTCGCCTTCAGGAGCCCCGGGAGAAGCGCCCGGACTCCGCGCGCCTGGCCGTCGTCGGACTTGACGGCGATGCCGGCGCTCAGGCCCGCGCGCGAGCCCCTCACGCCGATCGCGTAGACGCCTTCCGCGCCGCTCTTCGGGAAGATTCGCCCCGGTGCGAGCTGGACGAGCCGTGTGCAGATCCGGCCGCTCCCCGCGAGCTGCTCGGGCCGGGCCGACACCGCGGCGAAGATCGCCGACGCGGCCAGCGCGAGCGCGGGCCGGACGGCGCCCCTCGGGGCGACGAGCCGCTCGAACGCTCGGGCGAGGGCGACGACCGGCAGCGCGAACGTCGGCGCGGTGCAGCCGTCGACGGCGATCGTGACGCCGCTCGGCGTGACGCTCGCGAACTCGCAGAGAGTCTCGAGGATCGCGCGCTGAACGGGATGGGACGGGTCGAGGTAGCCCTCGAGCGGCGCGCCGATCGCTCGGGCGAAGAGGAGCATGCCCGCGTGCTTCCCGGAGCAATTGTTGTGGAGGACGGTCGGCCGCCGGCCGGCGCGCGTCAAGGCCGCCGCCGCGCGCGCTCCGTAGGGGGCGTGGGTGCCGCAACGGAGATGCGTCTCGCGGAGCCCTCCCTTCCGGAGGAGCGACCCGACGGCGCGGACGTGCGGCGCCTCGCCCGAGTGCGAGCCCGCGATCACGGCGATCTCTTCCGGGAGGAGCCCGTAGCGCTCGACGATCCCGGCCGCAATGGCCGCGATCGCCTGGAACGGCTTCGCCGCCGAGCGCAGGAAGACGCGCGCCGTCACGTCGCCGCGCGAGCGCGCGAGCCGTCCGTCCACGACGACGGCGCAGGCGCCTCGATGCCGGGACTCGACGGAATCGCCTCGCCGCACCTCGACGAGAACGGGATTCGCGCTCTTCCGCATCGCTCATGAAAAAGTGTCGCCGGCGCTCGATCGAGTCGTGCGCGGGCGCCGGCGCGAACGGATCGCGGCCGCCTTCGGCCCGTCGGGCGCCCGATTCCGAAGCCGTCGTCCGCGCTGCGCCGGTATTGACAGGCGGAGGGTGCGAGTCATACTCCGGAGCGTTCGAGGGCGGGAGGAAGGCTCTCGCCGTCCGATCGGCCGCTCGACGAGCCCCACGCTAGCATGGTCCCGATGGAGTTGTGCCGGATCGTCATCCGGGAGACGTCCGCGGAACAGCACATCTACCTCCGCGAGACGGGCGGCAAGAAGCGCCAGTTCCCCATCGTCATCGGCCAGACCGAGGCGTTCGAGATCCACCGGAAGATCAACGGCAACAAGCCGCCGCGCCCGATGACCCACGATCTCCTCGCGAGCGTCATCGAGCACCTCGACGCGACGCTGAAGCAGATCGTGGTGACGCGCCTCGAGAACAACACTTTCTACGCGAAGCTCGTCCTCGTCCGGGACGGCCAGGAGATCGAGGTCGATTCGAGACCGAGCGACGCCATCGCGCTCGCCGTCCGCTTCGAGGCGGCGATCTTCGTCGAGGAAGCCGTGCTCGACCAGGTCGCGCCCGACGGCGAGTGAAGCGACGGCGCCCGGCTTCGCCCGCGAGGCGTTCCGACGGAGGGATGGCAGAGTGGTCGAATGCGCTGGTTTTGAAAACCAGTGAGAGCCGGAAGGCTCTCCGGGGGTTCGAATCCCTCTCCCTCCGCCACTTTTCCACGGCTGCTCGTTCCGCGGCGCGCCGGCCGATTGCGCGGCGATCCGGCCCGAACTATGATGGCCCGTCAGCGTTCGCGGCGCTCTCTCGGGGTCGCGGATCGACCGGCTCGGTTCCTTCCCGGAGAGGTGGCAGAGTGGTCGAATGCGGCAGATTGCTAATCTGTTGAATGGGGCTCTTCCTGTTCCACGGGTTCGAATCCCGTCCTCTCCGCCAGTTCCTTTCCCGCGCTGCCGTCGTGTTGTCGCTCGCGCCGTTCGCGCTCGGGTGCGTCGAGCGTAGGCTCCTCATCCGCTCCGAGCCCGAGGGCGCCAAGGTCCTCCTCGACAACGAACCGCGCGGCGTCACCCCCGTCGAGATCCCTTTCAGCTACTACGGCGCGCGCGACGTCGTCCTCGAGAAGGAGGGCTTCGTGACCCTCCACGCGGTGATCGACGTCGACGAGCCGATCTACCAGATCTTCCCGGCCGACTTCGTGACCGACGTCCTGCTCCCCGTCACGATCCGAGACGCGCGCGACTTTTCGTTCCGGCTCGAGCCGCTCCCCGAGCGGCCGATGGGCGCCGGGGACGTGTCGCCCGTGATCGAGCGGGCGCGCGAGCTGCGCGACCGCGCGCGGGCGGAGGATGACGGCGCCGGAGGCGGCTAAAGGGCGGATCGAGGCGCGGGGAGGGGGTTTTCTTGGCGTTCGTCGGCGGCGTCGAGAAGGAGTTCCTGTCGCGCCCGATCGGCCGGCGCGTCACGGTCGTCGGCCTCGGGCACTTCGGCGGCGGCATCGGCGCGGCCCGGTTCCTCGCGCGCCTCGGCGCACGCGTCACCGTGACCGACTTGAAGGACGAAGCCGCTCTCGCCGCGTCGATCGAGAAGCTCAGCGGCCTCGACATCCGCTACCGCCTCGGAGGCCACGACCCCGACGACTTCCTCTCCGCGGACCTCGTCTGCGCGAGCCCCGCCGTTCCGAGGAGCGCTCCGCTCATGGTGCGGGCGCGCGCGGCCGGCGTGCCGATCACGAGCGAGATCCGACTCTTCCTCGCCGTGTGCCCCGCGACGCGGACGATCGGCGTCACCGGCAGCAACGGCAAGACGACGACGACGAGCCTCTTCGGCTCGATCCTCGCCGAGGCTCGCGTGCCGCACCACGTGGGCGGCAACATCGGGCGCTCGCTCGTCGAGGACGCGTCGGCGATCGCGCCGACCGACCTCGTCGTCCTCGAGCTGAGCTCGTTCCAGCTCGAGGACCTGGACGGCGCGGGGTTCTCCCCGGACATCGCGGTCGTCACGAACGTCGTGCCGAACCACCTCGACCGCCACGGGACGCTCGACGCCTACGTCGACGCGAAGCGCACGATCGTCCGGCACCAAACCCGGGACGGCGTCGCCGTGCTCTGGGCCGACGACCCGATCGTCGCGACCTTCGGAGGCGCGGGCGAGGGGAGGGCGACGTGGTTCACCGACGGGGCTCTCGACTCGTCGCTCGACGGTGTTTGCGTGCGCGGCGGCGTCGCGCGGCACGAGGCCCGCGGGCGCTCCGTGGACCTCTTCCCGATCGAGGCGGTCCGGCTCCCGGGCGCGTTCAACCTGCGGAACGCCCTGGCCGCCGCGGCCGCCGGCCTCGCGGCGGGCGTCACTCCGGCCGCGATCGCGCGCGGCGTCGAGCGGTTCCGCGGGGTGCCGCACCGGCTCGAGCTCGTGGCTGAGGCCGCGGGCGTCCGGTGGATCAACGACAGCAAGGCGACGACGCCGGAGGCGGCGGCGCTCGCTCTCGGCGCGCTCGAAGCGCGCGTGGTTCTCATCGCCGGCGGCTACGACAAGAAGGTGCCGCTCGACGCGATCGCCGCGGCGGCCGCGCGGCACTGCCGCTCCGCGATCCTCGTCGGCGAGACCGCGCCGATCATCCGCGCCGCGCTCGAGCGCGCGGGATCGGGCGACCGCGCCCTTTCCGCCGCGACGCTCGAGGAGGCGGTCGATCTCGCGCGCTCCCGCGCCGAGCCCGGCGACGTCGTCCTCCTCTCGCCCGGATGCGCTTCGTACGACATGTTCTCGAACTTCGAGGAGCGCGGAGACCGCTTCCGGGCGCTCACGAACGCCGCGGCCGCGAGAATGGCGGCGCCGTCTCCGCCCGAGGTGGGCGAGGCGTCCCGTCGTTAGCGCGCGGTTCGCCCGCGTGGCTCCTCGCGGCGGCAACGCGCTCGCGAAAACGATATGCTGATGTCCGGCGTCCGCGGCCCTTCCGGATGTCGAGGAGCCGCGCCAGCCCGAGCGAGCCACTCCGAGACGAGACCATGGTGCCCTGCGATCTCTGCAAATCCAACCCGGCCACGGTGCACGACACCCTCATCGAGCCGCCCAACAAGAAGATCGAGACCCATCTCTGCGAGGCGTGCGCGCAGAAGCAGGGGGTCGTGAAGAAGGCGATCGCGATTCACCTGCCCGACCTCGTCGGCGTGGCGCTCTCCGCGGAGCAGCGGGAGATCCAGGAGCTTCTCTCGAAGCGATGTCCCGAGTGCGGGATCACGTGGCCGGAGTTCCGGGCGAAGGGGCGCCTCGGATGTCCGAACGACTACGACCTGTTCGAGAAAGGCCTCATGCCGCTCCTCGAGAAGGTCCACGGCGCGACGCAGCACGCGGGCAAGGCGCCGGGTTACCGGGGCGGCGAGCTCGAGCTCGAGAAGGCGCTCGCGAGGCTCAGGAGCGAGCTCAACCGCGTGATCAAGCGCGAGGAGTACGAGAAGGCTGCCGAGATCCGGGACCGGATCTACGAGCTCGAGCGGACGATCGAGGGCAAGCGGGACGAGTCCGGAGAGAAGGGGCCCGGAGCCTGATGGTCCGATGAATCTCGGCGAACTCCTGCAGAGCGGCGGCGAATGGCTCCGCGGCACGGGGCCGGAGTCGGACATCGTCATCTCGAGCCGGATTCGGCTCGCGCGCAACGTCGAGGGGTACTCCTTCCTGCCCCAGCTCACCCGCGACAAGCGGGCCGAGCTGGAGGAGCGCCTGCGCGCGAAGATCTCGGCGATCCGGATCCCGAAGAACGGCGAAGTCACCTACGTGAACCTGAAGGAGGCGCCGTCGCTCGACCGCGATCTCCTGGTCGAGCGCCACCTCATCAGCCGCGAGCACGCGAGGACGGACGGCGACCGCGGGGTCGCCTTCACGCGGCAGGAGGTGGTCTCGATCATGACCAACGAGGAGGACCATCTCCGGCTCCAAGTCCTGCACTCGGGCCTCCAGCTCGACGACTCATGGCGAGAGATCGACGAGCTGGATCGCCTCCTCGAGCGCGAGATCCGTTACGCGTTCCATCCCCGATTCGGGTACCTCACGGCCTGCCCGACGAACGTCGGCACCGGGATGCGCGTGTCAGTGATGCTGCACCTCCCGGCGCTCGTCATGTCGAGCCAGATCGAGAAGGTCTTCCGGGCGGCCGCCAAAACGGACCTGAACCTCCGCGGCCTCTACGGGGAGGGCACGCAGGCGAGCGGGAATTTCTACCAGATCTCGAACCAGGTCACGCTCGGGAAGCCCGAGGAGAAGATCCTCGAGAAGTTCAAGAGCTTGATCCCGAGCCTCATCGACTTCGAGCGCAAGGTCCGCGAGCGGATGATCGTGGACAACCGCAAGATGCTCGAGGACAAGGTCTGGCGCGCCTTCGGTACGCTCCGTGAAACGCGGACGATCTCGTCCGAGGAGACGATGGAGCTCCTCTCCCTCGTGAGGCTCGGCGTGAACCTGGGCCTCATCCCGAACGTCCCGATCAACCGGGTGAACGATCTCTTCCTCTTGACCCAGCCGGCGCACCTCCAGAAGCTCGAAGGTCGCCCGCTCAAGCCCCAGGACCGGGACGTGGCCCGGGCCAACCTCCTGCGCGGCAAGCTCCAGGACTGAGCGCGAGGCGCCCGGCGGCGCCGACGCCAGACGGCGGCGCCGGTCTCTCCCCGGACGAAACGAATCTCACGGCCGCGTTTCCCGAAAGGACGCCGAACGCCGATCCGCGTATCAATACTCGCGGATGCTCCGCGGGGAAAGTCCGAGGCCTCTCCCGCCGTGCCCGCCGGCTCGAGGGGCGGCCCGGCATTCTCGCGCTAACGAGGCGCCCCGTGGAACGCCGATGTTATCCTGTCGCGACCGCCGGACTGCCGTGGTCGCGACGCGGGCCGGCGGACGCGGGCCGTTTTGCCGCTCCCCCGAGCCGAAACCGAACCACGACGCTCCGTCCTCCCGACCCACCGTCGCGCGGGTCCGGGGATAGGGGTCCGGTCAGGAGGATCAAGCATGTTCGACCGGTTCACGGACCGGGCCAGGAAGGTCATGGGTCTCGCGCGCCAGGAGGCCCAGCGGTTCAACCACGAATACATCGGCACGGAGCACATCCTCCTCGGACTCGTGAAGGAGGGGAGCGGGGTCGCGGCGAACGTCCTCAAGAACATGAACGTGGACCTGAAGAAGATCCGCGTCGAGATCGAGAAGATCGTGAAGAACGGTCCCTCGACCGTGACGATGGGTCAGCTCCCGTTCACGCCGCGCGCCAAGAAGGTCCTCGAGCTCTCCCTCGAGGAGGCGTCGAACCTCGGCCACAACTACATTGGCACCGAGCACCTGCTCCTCGGGCTCATCCGCGAAAACGATGGGATCGCCGCCCAGGTCCTGATGAACCTGGGCATCAAGCTCGAGGACGTCCGCGAGGAGGTGCTCGAGTTCCTCGGAGCGGAGCTGCCTCCCGAGTCGAACCCGTCGGAGGAAAAGGAAGGGGTCCCGGCGAAGAGCAAGACGCCGGCGCTCGACGCGTTCGGGCGTGACCTCACCGAGCTCGCCCGCGACGGGAAGCTCGACCCGGTCATCGGCCGGAAAAACGAGATCGAGCGGGTCATCCAGATCCTGTCGCGCCGCACGAAGAACAACCCGGTCCTCCTGGGCGAGGCGGGCGTCGGCAAGACCGCCATCGTCGAGGGTCTCGCGCAGGACGTCATCAAGGGCAACGTCCCGGACCTCCTCCGCGACCGGCGCATCGTGGTTCTCGACCTCGCGATGATGGTCGCGGGCACGAAATACCGCGGCCAGTTCGAGGAGCGCATCAAGGCCGTGATGACCGAGGTGCGCCGCGCGAAGAACGTCATCGTCTTCATCGACGAGCTGCACACGCTCGTCGGCGCGGGCGGAGCCGAGGGCGCAATCGACGCGAGCAACGTCCTGAAGCCGGCGCTCGCCCGCGGCGAGGTGCAGTGCATCGGCGCCACGACCCTCGACGAGTACCGAAAGTACATCGAGAAGGACGGCGCGCTCGAGCGGCGATTCCAGACCATCATGGTCGAGCCGCCCAGCAAGGCCGAAGCGCTCGAGATCCTGAGGGGCCTCCGCGACAAGTACGAGGCCCATCACCGCGTCCAGTACTCCGACTCGGCGCTCGCGTCCGCGGTCGAGCTGTCGTCGCGCTACATCACCGGCCGCTTCCTCCCCGACAAGGCGATCGACGTCATCGACGAGGCCGGCTCGCGCGTCCGGCTGAAGGCGATGACGGCTCCGCCCGACCTCCGGGCGCTCGACGACGAGATCAAGAAGCTCGAGAAGGAGAAGGACGAGTCGGTTGCCGCCCAGGACTTCGAGCGGGCGGCCCACCTGCGCGACAACGCCTACAGGCTCAAGAAGAAGAAGGAGTCGATCCAGAAGGAGTGGCGCGAGTCGGCGAAGGAAGTGGACGGCGTCGTCGACGAGGACGTAATCGCCGAGACCGTCTCCAAGATGACGGGAATCCCGCTCACCCGGCTCGAGAAGGGCGAGGCCGAGCGGCTCCTCAAGCTCGAGGACGAGCTGCACACCTCGGTCGTGAGCCAGCAGGAGGCCGTGCGGGCCGTGGCGAAGGCGATCCGGCGCTCGCGGTCGGGTCTCAAGGACCCCAAGCGTCCGATCGGCTCGTTCATCTTCCTCGGCCCGACGGGAGTCGGCAAGACGCACCTCGCGAAGACTCTCGCCAAGGTCATGTTCGGCGAGGAAGAGGCGCTGATCCAGGTCGACATGTCGGAGTACATGGAAAAGCACAACGTCTCCCGGCTCGTCGGCGCGCCTCCGGGCTACGTCGGCTACGAGGAGGGCGGCCAGCTCACCGAGAAGATCCGGCGGCGTCCCTACGCGGTCGTGCTCCTCGACGAGATCGAAAAGGCCCACTCGGACGTGTTCAACATGCTCCTCCAGATCATGGAAGAAGGGCGCCTCACGGACTCGTTCGGCCGCCACATCGACTTCAAGAACGTCGTGCTCATCATGACGAGCAACATCGGCGCCGACATCATCAAGAACCAGGTCTCGCTCGGGTTCACGAAGACCGGCGGCGACGTGACGTACGAGAAGATGAAGCAGATGCTCACGAAGGAAGTGGAGCGCCACTTCCGGCCGGAGTTCCTGAACCGCATCGACGACGTCATCGTCTTCAAGCCGCTCACGAAGATCGACATGGAGAGCATCGTCGACATCGAGATGATCGCGGTGAGGAAGCGGCTGAAGGAGAAGGGCATCGCGCTCACTCTCGACGCCGAGGCCAAGTCGTTCATCATCGACAAGGGCTTCAACGCCGACTTCGGCGCGCGGCCGGTCAAGCGGACGATCGAGCACCTGATCGAAGACCCGCTTTCCGAGTCCATCCTCCGCGACGAGTTCAAGGGGATGAACACGATCGTCGTCCGCCTGAAGGAAGACCACCTCTACTTCGACGCCTCCGCGGCGAAGCCGGCGGAGGAGACGGCGCCGGAGACGCCGGCCGCGACCTGATCGGCGAACTTCGAGAGCGACGACACGGCCCTCGGGATCACTCCCGAGGGCCGTTTTTTAGGCGCTTCAGCCGAGCGTCACGGGAGGTTGAAGTTGAGGATGATGTCGCTCACGTACTTGATGTTGAGGACCGGCGCGAAGCCCGGGAACCGGAGCGAGTTCCCCTGGTCGACGAACGTCAGCGGCAGCGGCGCGCCGAGCCCGGTGCAGATGACGCGCTGGGCGTTGTAGCCGCGCATCGTCGTCACGCCGAAGAAGAATTCCTGGCGCGTCCGCGGCCGGCACGGATCCCGGTAGTCGTACCCGCCGAGGTTGATCCGCAGGATCTCGGGACCCGGGTAGATCGTCCCGAGCGTCCAGGTCCCGATCGCCTTCGAGATGAAGCCGCCGGGGAAAGTGCCCGGAGCGTTCTGCAGCGCGGTGCCGCACGCGCCTAGCGCGAAGATGTCCGAGAGCACGTACTGCGGCGGGCCGCCGTCGGGGCCGGCGCACGGGCAGAACTGCCGGAGAGGGTTGATCTGGCCCTGCACGACGCGCTCCTCGTGGATGCAGACCGCGCCCGACGCGGGCAACACCGAGAGATCGAGCGGGCGGAACGCCTCGTCCGTGATCGGCCCCGTCTCGACGGGGAGAGCGGGGGTCGGCATGAACCCCGCGGCCGGTCCGACCTTCGTGTAGGAGAACTCGGGATGGAAGGCGCCGGCGCGCGGGAAGCCGGGCGCGTGGTGGAACACGTCGCAGTCGTGATCGAGCGCCCACGCGATCGACCAGGTCTCCGTGGCGCAGTCGAGAGCGTAGTCGATGTAGCCGCGATGGTGCACGCGGCCGCCGAACGCGGCGGCGCAGGGCGGGATGGGGCAGGGCGACGCGGCCGGCGTCACGAGTCTCAGGTCGCCGTTCGCGAGGAACCGCCAGACCTGATAGCGCTGAACGCCCCCGTCGAACTCGAACCAGGTGCGCGAGTACCAGAGCCGGATCGGTCCCGACCACCGCACGGCCCCGCCGGCCGTGAGGTCGAGGCGCGCGATGAAGACGCTGCAGACGGGCGGGATCGCCGCCGTCTGGGCCGGGCGGGGCCGGCCCCAGCGGGCGGTGACGGTCTCGACGGTCGAAACGTCGCAGTCCTTCCAGCAGATCTCGAGAGAATTCTGCGAGATCGGCGGGAACTGCGGGAGCTGCGCGTTCGCCCGGGTCCAGCACGGGCCGCAGTCGAGGGTGTCGGGAAGGATGCACTGGGCCTGCGCGGGGGTCGCGGCCGCGACGAGCACGAACGACAGCGCGAGGAACAGCGTGCGACAACGGGGCAGGAACTTCATGATCGGAAGCCTCCTTCTTGAGCAGGGACCCAATCGGGTAACGCCGACGGCCCTGCGCGACCCGCTTCCCCGTGGCACTCGCGGCAAAGACCGCGAGCCGGCGGGATCGAGGCGGCGCCGGTTCCACACCGGGCGGGAAGACGTCCGCCTCCGCGTGGGCCGTCGGACGCGAACGGGCGACAACCGAGCCGACGCTCGCGCCGGCCGCGCCAACCGATCCAGATCGCCGGAAGTCGCTGGCGCCGTTCGGTTTGAAGCCACGCCCCGCCACGCTCGGTCGCTTGACCGGCTCGTGCCGCTTCGAGGTCGGTTCGTGTCGAAAAAGCCCGGAGGGAACCGACTTGTCTCTAAAGACAGGCTGAGAAGTCACTTGCGCGCTGGGTGATTCCGTGCCTTGGAGCGCCGTCGCCGAAGCCGCGCGCGCCGCCCCGCGTGACGCCGCCGCGCGGAGTATTTCGAATTGACGGCATTTCGGTAGCCCCCCATAATCGCCGTCCTGTCCGTTCGTGGGGATTTCGTGCCGGCTCACTGTCGGCCAGTCGAGGTCCGAGAGCACCAGGTCGGGGAATGGACCGACCGTGCGTCGGGGCACGTTTTCATCTCCATCCCCACGCCCAGGCACATAGAAACAAAGGAAGAGGTTGGCAATGATTGGATCGTTCGGCAGGAACGGCGGACCGGGGTGGGGATGGGCTTGGCGCTCGGCGATCGCGGCCGGTCTCGTCGCGTCGGCGCTCGCCGTCGAAGACGCCACCGCCGACAAGATGCGCGGTGCCCTCGAAGAGGCGCGCGAGGCGGTCGAGGTCATGAGGGACGCCGGCGCGTTCAACACCCGGAGCGACGCCGAGATCCTCGGCGACCTCGAGGAAAAGGGCTACTTCTCGGGCCGTAAGGGCGACGCCATCCGCGAGGACATCGAGAGGTTCGTGCGCCAGATCCGCTTCACGAAACCGGTCGAGCCGAAGCGCTTCGGCCATGCCAACCCGGCGCTCGTGACGCCGGAGAGCGAGCCCAACGACTCGATCGCGACGGCGAACGCGACGTCCTGCGGCGCGTCGATCTGCGCCTCGATCCAGGTCGCGGGTGACCAGGACTACTACACGTACACGATCGCTTCGACGCAGTTCGTCACGCACGAGACGATCTGCGACGGCGACACGACGCTCACGCTGTACGACTCGGGCAACAACCAGATCGGGTTCGACGACGACGGGGGCTCGCTCCTCTGCTCGCTCCTCACCGTGACGCTCAGCGCCGGAACCTACACCATCCGCGTGGGCGAGTTCCTCGACAACGGCACCGTGAACTACACTCTCAACATCACGTGCTCGACGCCGCCTCCGTCCGAGACGGAGCCGAACGACACGCTCGGCCAGGCGAACTCGCTGCCCTGCGGGACGGCTCTCCAGGCGGCCGTCAACCCGATCGGCGACATCGACTGGTTCCAGGTCGTCGTGCCGGCGCGCTCGACGCTCACGGTCCGGACCTTCAACTGCGCGGGCGACACCACGATGTTCCTGCGGGACGCGGCCGGCACCGAGATCGAGTTCGACGACGACGACGGCGACGGCCTGTGCTCGCTCATCACGCGCGACGTGTTCGCCGGCACCTACTACGTCGAAATCCACGAGTTCGGCGACAACGGCACCGTCTCGTACTTCGTCGACGCGACGTGCACGCCGCTCCCCACCGACGAAGTGGAGCCGAACGACAACGCCGGCACTGCGAATCCCATCGCCTGCGGCGAGACGAAGCGCGGCACGCATAGCCCGAACTCGGACGTCGACTTCTGGGTCTTCTCCCTGGCGGCCGATGCGACCGTCATCGCGACGGCGAACTGCGACGGCGACTCGGTCCTCAGGCTCTTCAACTCGAGCGTGACCCAGATCGCGATCGACAACGACTCGGGGCCCGGCCTCTGCTCCCAGATCGTGCAGGACCTGGTCGCGGGCACTTACTACTTGGCCGTCAACGAGAACGGACAGGACGCGATCTTCTCCTACGATCTTTCGGTCGTCTGCGCCGAACGGATCGTTTGCGACACGATGCGAAGCGGCTCGATCGCGGTCCCGGGCGAAATCGATAGTTTCGCGCTCACCCTCGGCACGGACCAGCTCGTCACGCTGGACGTCGCCTGCGACGGCGACGCCGAGATGACGGTCACCGACTCCGGCGGCAACGTCGTCGGCTTCAGCGACGACGCCGTCGGAACGTGCCCGCGTCTCAGGCTCAACCTGCCGGCCGGCACCTACAGCATCGCGATCAACGAGGACCTGAACGACGGCACCGTCAACTACACGCTGGTCGTGACGTGCGAGGACCCGCTCCAGTTCGAGTCGGAGCCGAACGACGATCCAAGCCTCGCCAATCCGACGGCGTGCGGTCAGGCGACGTCGGGCGCGGTCAATCCGGCGGGAGACCTCGATTTCTGGTCGTTCACGGTCGCTTCGCGGTCCCAGCTCGTCGCGGAGACGGATTGCGACGGCGACACGACGCTGACGCTCCTCGACGCATCGCTCACGCAGATCGGATTCGACGACGACGGCGGAGCGAACCTCTGCTCACGACTCGTCGCGAGCGTCGATCCGGGGAACTACTTCATCCTCGTCCGGCACTTCGTCTCGACGGGAACCGTGAACTACATCCTCGACCTCACCTGCCAGGCTCTCCCGACCGTGGACGAAGTCGAGCCGAACAACGATTTCCTGAGCGCCAACCAGATCGCGTGCGGACAGGGTCTGCGGGGAGTCATCGACCCTTCGTCCGACGCCGACTGGTGGACGTTCACGCTGGGCTCGACGATGCGGGTGAACGTCGCCGTCAACACGATATCGTCGGATCTCGATTCGGCGATGTCGCTCTACGCGTTCAACCAGAGCGGCAACCTCGTGAAGATCCGGCAGGCCGACAACACGTTCGACTTCGACCCGGCGATGCAGATCACGCTCGGGCCGGGCCCGTACTACCTCGAGGTCGTGGGCCTCGCCAACACCGGCGCGTTCAGCCTCTACACCGTGAGCGTGTCCTGCAGCGCCCCCAACTTCGACAACCGGGGCTGCATCGACAACGGCCACACGCTGAACGGAACGATCGGCGTCTCGGGCGAGAACGACGTCTACACCTTCGCAGGCCAGACGGGCGATCGCGTGCGCGTGATCTTGAAGTCCGGCGCGTTCGATCCGAACGTCCTCATCCTCCGTCCCGACGGCCAGCTCGTCGACTACGACGACGACGACGCCGACCTGACGGGCGCGCAGGCTTGCATCGCGCTTCCGGTGGACGGCGACTACCAGATCATCGTCGGCGACCTCGCGACCGGCACCGGCGCGTACTCCATCTCGCTCGACCTCGACTCCGCCCTCACGGGAAGCGAGTCCGAGCCGAACAACACGCGCGCCCAGTCGAATCCGCTCTCGCACGGCGCTCACGTCTCGGGCACGAGGTCGACGTCGACCGACAACGACCTCTACCGGTTCAGCGGTGCCGTGAACGACACGGTCACGGTCGACGTCCGTACGTGCGTCGGCAATGACAACACGCCGAACGCTCCGACGAACCTCACGCTCGAGCTCTACAACAGCGCGGGCACCCTCCTCGTGTCGTCGCTCGACGACGGCGAAGACGCGGATCCTCTCGTCACTTTCGTGCTTCCCGGCTCGGCCGGCGATTACTTCATCGGGGTGACCGGTCCGACGGCGGGCGACTACGAGCTGTTCTTCGATTTCAACCAGGTCCCCTACACCTTCTCGCCTCTCGCTCCGTGCGTCGTTTCGTCGGGCACGGTCATGCAGGCGAGGGTGAGCGCGATCAACCCGAGCTCCATCCGGAAGTCGCTCACGTTCACGGTGGATCGGATTCCCGAGGGCGGAGCGCCCACGCGGATCCGGACCCGGAACGCGAACGCTCCGGCCGGACTCAACAAGACGGTGACCGTGAGCTTGGGCCCTGCGCCGGCGGTCGGTTCGCCGACCCGGTTCCGCTATCTCGCGAACGTCACCGTCGGCGCCACCTCGTACCCGGTCGACTTCGAGGTCCTCGTCACCCCGTGACCGGGCCCCGGATCCGGCTCGAGCCGGTCAGCTCGAGCTCGTGCTAGCCGACTAGAAGCATCTCGACCCGCCGGCCGGACGACGGCCGGCGGGTCGTTTCTTTTCCTTCCTGTGCGGTTCCGCGGTGGCGACGCCTCTTCGGCCGCGGGCCGTGTCCGGAGCCGTGGGCTCGCGCGAGGCTGGACCGAGGGGGAGGTGCTTCCGGGGCGTGCGCGCCCCCTCCTGGGCATCGCGCCCGTCGCGCGCTACCGCGAGTCCCGGACGGCGGCCTGGATCCGCCGGAGGCGGCGCCACACGTCGGCGTCCTCCTCGCGGGAGAGAGTCCCCGTGCCGCAGGCCGGCGTGAGCAGGAGTCGCGCGCGCGGGATGCCGGACCGCCCGAGACGCCGCGCCCAGTCCGCCGGGGCCGGATCGTTGCGGAGAGCGCCGGGAGTCGTCGACACGACGCCGGGCGCGACCACGCCGCCGCGCTCGAGGTGGCGGCGGAGCGCGGACCGCGCGGAGAGAACGGCGTCGAGCGAGAGGAGCGCGTCGAAGGAGAGGACGTCCGGTTCGAGCGCCAGGATCCGCTCCCAGTCCGCGTCGGCGCAGCAGTGAACGCCCGCGCAGGCACCCGATTCCCGGATCCGCGAGAGAACGGCTCCGAGTCGCCCGAGCGACCGGCCCCGGAAGGAGGGGAGCGCCGGCTCGTCGAGAACGACGATCGGCCGGGATCCGCGGCTCGCGATCTCGACAGCGGCCGCGATCGCGCGGTCCGCAATGCGCTTCGCCACGCGCCGCCGCGAGGCCGGCGGGGCGTTCGCGCCGAGGGCCGCCGCGGCGGTCAGGGGGCCCGCGATCTGGATCTTCGCGAACCGCGGGCGCCGCCGCTCGACGGCGTCGAGGAACGGCCGCGGCGCGAGCGGCGCGGTCTCGTCGAGCGCCCGCGCGATCATGCCGTCGCGCTTCGATCGCGCCGGCAGCTCGGGACAGAACGGGATCTCGGGCGCGACGCGGAAGGCGCGCCTCACGGCGTCGCCGAGCGAGCGCCCGGGGAGGCTTCCGATGCCGGTGACGGCCGCCCGGGGCTCGAGCGGCGCGCGCGCCGCGGCGGCGCGGGGGCTCACCGCTCCTTCCGGACCCAGTCCCGAGCCCTTGCCAGGGCCTTGATCGACGAGTCGAAGTCCTCCTCCGTCAGGACCTCGAGCGTGAGGACGGACTGGAAGTGGCGCTCGAGGAGGAAGGATAGGAGCCCGTGGAGGTGATCCACGGGCATTTCGCTCGCCGGCAGGTGAAGGCGGCCGTCGCGAGCCATGTGCAAGTGGACGGCGCGCGACCGGAAGAGATGGGCGGCGAGGTGTGCGGCGACGTCTCGCTCGTACCCGTAGAGGAGCCCGATGTCCGAGCAGGCCGAGAGCCCGAGCCGCGAGAGGACGCGGGCCGCGATGGCGAAGTCGTACGCGCCGTTTTCGACCGCGAAGAAGCCCGCCGCCACGCCCGTTCGTTCGGAGATTCGCGCGAGCGAGCGCGCGACCCGCTCCTCCCACGCGGCGTCGGCGCCGCCGGCCGGCGGCGGGTCGAGGCGCAGGATGAAGCAGCGGGGACCGAGCGGGGCGAGCCGCCGGACCGCCGTGGCGGCCCGCTCGACGCTTTCTTCGCGTCGCGCGTCGTCTTCCGCCGCGAGGGCGAGATCGTCCGGAAGCTGCGCCGTGAACGAGAGGAGCGCCTCCTCGGCGAGCGCCCGGGCGCGCGCGATCTCGGCCTCCCCGGGAAGGACCTCGCCGCTCTCGAGGTGGACGAGGACGTCGTCGACCTTCCAGCGCCAGGCTTCGACCGTGGCGACGACGGGCGCCGCGCCGCAGCGGCTTGTCACGCCGACGCGGAACGGGTACGCGCCCTTGACCGATCCGAGATCGTCGGTGCTCATCGCAGGATCAATCCTCGCCTCGGCACTCGAAGACGTTCCGCGCGGTCTCGTGCAGGCGCACGAGCTCGAGCTCGGCGGGCGCGGGGATGCGGGAGCGGATGCGGGCGAAGATCGCGCGGACCACGTTCTCGGAGGTGGGCGAAAGGCCCTCGAAGTCGGGGACGTCGAGGTTCAAGTGGCGGTGGTCGTACCGGTTGATCACCTCGTCCGTCACGATCCGGTCGAGGAGGGAGATGTCGATCACGATGCCCGTCAGCGGGTCGACCGGCCCGCGGACGGTGACCTCGAGCCCGTAGTTGTGCCCGTGGCCGTTCGGGCGGTTGCACTTGCCGTAGACGCGGGCGTTCTCGTCGTCGCTCAGGGCCGGGCTGTGGAGCCGGTGGCTGCTGCTGAAATCGTAGGTGCGCGTGACGAGCATCGCTCGTGAGCCTCCTTCTGTTCTCAAGAGCTCCGCCGCGAGATCCTCGCACTCGCGAAGGTGAAGCCTCTCGATGCGGCAGCGGTCCGGCAGCCGGCTCTCGATCCGGGGCCACGCGTAGAGGAGGATGTTCTCGCAGGTCGGCGAGTTGTCGCGGAAGTGGCCGATCTCGGCGTTGAGGAATCGGTGGTCGAGCTCGTCGACGACGGCCTCCTGCAGCACGCGCTTCAGCTCCACGAGGTTCGCCACCATCCCGTCGCGCGGATCGACGCGCCCGCGGACCGCGAGATCGATCACGTAGTCGTGGCCGTGGGGTTCGGGCCGCGCCGCCGGTCCGAACAAGGCGCGCGAGACTTCGGCGGAGATCCGGTGCGGCTGGTGATAGGTGTGCGCGGCGGTGAACCGCGCTCGGCGCACGCAGATCACGCTACCTCCTGGTGGCGCCCGCCGCCGCCGCGCGGCGCTTCCGTCCCGCGGCCGGCACGCGCGCGAGCCAGCTCTCCCGCTCCACGACCCGGCCCCGGACGACGTCGAAGAAGGCCGACTGAAGCTCGCGCGTCACCGGTCCGGGTCCGCCGGAGCCGATCTTCCGGCCGTCCACGTCGCGGATCGCCGTCACCTCGGCGGCGGTTCCCGTCACGAAGACCTCGTCGGCGAGATAGAGCTCGTCGCGGGCGACGCGGCGCTCGACCACAGGGATGCCTCCGTCCCTGGCGAGGTGGATGATCGTGTCGCGTGTGATGCCGGCAAAATGAGTCGACGGGTCCGGCGAGACGAGCACGCCGTCCCGGACCAGGAAGACGTTCTCGCCGCTGCCCTCCGCGAGGAACCCGTCGGAGTCGAGAATGAGCGCCTCCTCGACGCCGCTCCGCCGCGCCTCGGTCTTCGCGAGCACGTTGTTCACGTAGTGGCCGCACACCTTCGCGTGGACGAGGAGCGAGTTCACGTGCACGCGCACGAACGACGACACGCGGGCGCGAACGCCAGCGCGGAGGCCGGCGTGGCCGAGATACGGGCCCCACCGGAACGCGGCGATCGCCACCCGGATCGGGTTTTCGATGGCGCCGAGTCCCATCTCGCCCTCGCCGACCATCACGACGGGGCGGATGTACGCCTCGTCGAGTCGGTTCCTCCGGATGAGCTCGAGCGTCGCCGCCCGGATCTCCGCGCGCTCGAAGGGGATGGTGAGGAGCAGCGCGCGGCAGGAGTTCTCGAGCCTCTTGAGGTGGTCGTCGAGACGGAAGACCGCCGGGCCCGCGTCGGTGGCGTAGCACCGGATTCCCTCGAAGGCGCCGTAGCCGTAGTGGAGCGTGTGCGTGAGAACGTGGACCTCGGCGTCGTCCCAGCGAACGAAGTCGCCGTCGAGCCAGATGAGTTCGGATCTCTCCACGGTCGGCGCCTCCTCGTGCGCGATGGTCGCGCGGTGAGAAGTGTAACCCGGCGCCGGACGGATCTCACCGCCGGTCGCGGCCCGCGGCCCGATCGGCTTTCTCTTCGCTCCGTCTCAGATGGCGCGGCGCGGAACGGCGAGCTCGAGGTCGCCGGCCGGCGCGGCCGAACGGTACCACTCGTCGGCGTCAACGTCGTGGACGAGCCCCGTCTCGATGTCCACGCGCGTGCGGCGGCCGTTCGCGATCTGCCGCGCCGCGTCCGGGTTGACGAGGAGGAGGAGTCCCGCATCCGCCGCGCGCCGCGCGAAGGACGGATCGAAGTCGGCCGCCACGATGGCCGCGAGTCCGACCGAGGCCAGCGCCTCCACGGCCGCCGGATCCGGCCCGCCGAGCCCGAAGACGCCGTCGACGACGACGAGGTCCCCCGCGCGAAGGCGCCGCGCTCGGTTGGACCGGCGGAGCGCGAAGAGCCGCGCGATCCGCTCGGAGAGCGGCGCGCGCCTCGACCGCGGTTCGAGGATGCCGCGTTCGGAAGCATCCTCTTCGGCGAGCCGGAAGGCTCGGCCTTCGAGACGTTGCGGGATCATGAGTTCTATTCCTCGAGGCCGCGGCGGGCCGCGTTCCCGGAAAGGCGAAAAAAAAAGCCCGCCGACCGGGAGGCCCGGCGGCGGGCTGATCGGATCTCGGTTTATCGTCGAGGGGCCGCTCCGACCATCGCCCGCCGGGCCGCGGGGTTCGACGTCGACGTCGAACAGCGCCGCGGCTGCGGGCCGCGAATTACGAGGCGGATGGTCCGCCCCGTCCGGCCCGTGACGTGAACGCGGAGCGAGCGGGCGTCGCCGCTCTTCGAGCCCATCGGGATCGTTCCGCGATTCGTCGTCATGATGGCAGGTCGGGTTCTCTCGGCTCCGTCGTCGCCGGGGCGCGCTTGCGCGAATCCGGGCGACCGACAATTCGACAACTTATGAAAGAAACTTTATCGCACGATCTCGCCTCTGTCAAAGACTCGCCGGAAGCTCGTCAGAAGAAAGTGAACGTGTACACGCCGGCGGGCTCGATCCACACGGGCCCGTAGGCGGCATGGCCCCGGACCGATCCGTCGAACGACTCGAAGAAGAACCCGGGGTAGATCGTCCCCGGCAGGTGGCCGTGGTCGACGGGCCGTGACACCTCGATCCAGGCCGACTCGCCTGGAGCCAGCCAGTGCGAGGAGTACGTCGCGCAGTCGTCGATCGAGAAGATCGCGAAGAATCCGGAGCGGTTCTCGACGAGGAGCGAGGCGGGAGGCGGCGACCCGTGGCGATGGCGGTGGCCACACCCCGGCGTGACCGCGAGAGTGGCGAGCGCGATGACGGCGAAGACCAGCGCGGCAAGGCCGCGCGTGCCGAAACGCAGGCGGTCGCGATTCATGGGAGCCTCCTTTCCGCGGCCGGCGCCGAGGACGGGAAGCCCGTCCGCAATCCTCCGGCCCGAATTCGTGAGGCCGTTCCGGAGCAGACACAAATATGAGCCTAGAAGAGACTTGCGGCTGACTGGGACGCCGAGCCGCGTCGGGTCCTCTGTTCTCGCGCGAGGACGGCGGGCGTCGCCTAAGGGAGGCGCCGGGTTTCGACGCCCGAGAGGGCGGTCGTCAGCGTCCGAGCGGGTTCGCGAGAAACGCCCGCTGGCACGCGGGACAAAGGTCGTACCGGGCGGCGAAGTGGACGTCGCGCTCGAGCGTCTCCGGGTCGCTCGCCTCGATCCGGCGGATCGTTTCGCGGATCTCGCGGTCGAGGTCGCGGTCGAGGTCGTCCCTCGTGACTTCCATCGGGTCGTGGGCGGCGACGACGTCGATCCGCACGACGTAGCGGACCGGCTCGTCGACGAGGAGGCTCCGGTCGCACCGGTCGCAGGCGATGCCGTCCATGGTGACTACGATGCTAGCGGCGGCCGGCCGCGGCCGCGCGCACTCGAGGAGCCGCGCGCAGGCGCGCTCTTGCCGCGACGCGTCAGTCGTGCTCCCGGGAGAACGGACGGGCGAGGGCGGCCGGCGTCCGGGCCCGACCGCCGAGTCCGAAGAGGCAGAGGAGCGTGAGCACGTAGGGCGCGGCGAGGAACGCCTGGTGGGGGATCCCGAGCGAGAGCGCCTGGAAGCGGTACTGGAGCGCGCTCGCCGCCCCGAAGAAGAGCGAAGCGACGAGGACGCCGTACGGGTTCCAGCGGCCGAAGATCACGATGGCGAGAGCGATGAATCCCCGGCCTGCCGTCATGCCCTCGATGAAGGTGTCCGACTGCGCGAGCGTGAGCGACGCGCCGGCCGCTCCCGCGAGGGCACCCATCGCCAGGCAGGCGCCGAATCGCACTCGCGCCACGCTCACGCCGAGTGCGTCGGCCGCCTCGGGCGCCTCGCCGACCGCGCGGATCACGAGCCCGATCCGCGTGCGCGAGAGGAGATAGGCCGTGGCGGGGACGAGAAGGATCGCCGCGAGCGAGAGAGGGGACTGGCGCAGGGCGGCGCCCAGGACCGGGACCGCGTCGAGGAGCGGCAAGGAGACGTCGGCGAAGGGGACCGCGCGCACGGCGCGGCTCTCCGCGGCGAACACCGCGTCGCGGAAGATCTCGCGGAACGCGAGCGCGGAGAGGCCCGCCGCGAGGAGGTTGACGAAGAGTCCCGCGACGACCTGGTCGATGCGGGCCCTGACCGCGAGGAGCGCGAAGGCGGCGGCGACGAGGGCGCCCGCCGCCACGGCCCCGGCGAGGCCGACGGTCGGGTCGCCGCTCACGTAGCCGGCGAGGAAGCCCGCGAATGCGCCGGCGAGCATCGTTCCCTCGAGGCCGACGTTGAGGACGCCCGCGCGCTCGGCGATCGTTTCGCCCAGGGCGGCGAGGAGGAGAGGCGTCGCGGTCCTCACCGCCGCGGCCGCCATGTCGTCCGCGAACCCGGTCATGCCGCGGCCTCCGCTCGCCGCCGTGCCGCCCTCCTCCCCGACTCCGCGAAGAGCGCGGAGAGCGCGAGGAGCGTGCCCTGTACGACGAGCGCGAGCGTCGGCGGGACGTGCGCGGCGCGCTGCAGGGACGCCGCGCCCACGTCGAGCGCGCCGAAGAAGAGCGCCGCCGCCGCGACCGCGGGGATCGAGAGCCGTCCGAGGAGCGCGACGGCGATCGCGGTGTAGCCGATGCCGCCGGAGAATCCCGTGAAGAGCCGCCGCGTGATCGCGGCGACCTCGATCGCTCCGGCGAGGCCGGCGATCGAGCCCGAGACGAGGAGCGCGAGGAACGCGACGCGCCTGACCGGGATGCCGGCCGCCTCGGCGGCCCTCGCGTTCAGGCCGGCGGCGCGGTGGCGGAGGCCGCCGAGCGTCCGCGAGAGGAAGAGATGCGCGGCGAGCGCGAGGAGGATCGCGACCGGGAGGCCCGCGTGCAGGCGGCTCGCCTCGTCGAAGCGCGGGAGACGGGCCGACGGGGCGAGCGGGTCCGACTGCGGAAACGTCCCGGCGGCCTCGCGGAGCGGCCCCTCCTCGAGAAGATAGCCGAGCAGGAAGCCGATCACGAAGTTCATCATGATCGTGCCGATCACCTCGGGCGTTCCGCGCGCGAGCCTCAAGACGGCCGGCGGCGACGCGGCGAGCGCGCCTCCGGCGGCCGCGGCGGCGAGGACGAGCGGGATCGCGACGAGCGAGGGGAGCGGGCCGGCGGCGACGCCGACCGCGGTGGCGGCGATCGCGCCGGCGAGGAACTGGCCGTCGGCGCCGACGTTCCAGACGGCGGCGCGGAACGCGATCGCGACGGCCGTCCCGAGGACGAGAAGCGGCGTCGCCTTGACGAGCGTCACCGCGAAGTTCCCCGGCGTGCCGAACGCCGCGCGGAAGAGGACGCTGGCCGCGACGAGGGGATCGTGTCCGAACGCGACGAGGAGGACGAGCACGGTCGCCGCCGCCGCTGCGACGAGAACCGCCGCCTGAACGAGCTCGCGGCCGAGCCCGCGCGCCCGCGTCATCGCGCCCCCGTCGTCATGAGCTGTCCGATGACGTCGCGGCCCGCGCCCGGCTCCGCCTCGAGGAGGACGCCGCCGAAGAGGACGCCGATCCGGTCGCCGATCGCGATCGCCTCGTCGAGGTCGGTCGTGATGAGGAGCGTCGCGGCGCCTTTCGACTTTTTTCGCTCGAGGAGGTGGCCGTGCACGGCCCGCGTCGCGCCCCAGTCGAGCCCGCTTGTCGGATTCACGGCGACGAGGAGGACGGGCTCGTCCAGGATCTCGCGCGCGAGGACGAGCTTCTGCTGGTTGCCTCCGGAGAGCGCTCCGGCGGCGACGTCCGTTCCCGGAGAGCGCACGTCGAACGCTCGGACGGCGCCGCGCGCATGCGCCGCGAGGGCGCCACGCGCGAGAAAGGGCCCGAGCCGCTTCAGCCTCCCCGCCGCTCGGCGCGACAGAGCGAGGTTCTCCTCGACGGTGAGATCGAGGACGAGGCCGCGCTCGCGGCGGTCGTCCGGGACGAACGCGACGCCCGAGTCGCGGGCGGAACCTCGGCCCAAGCCGCTCACCCGGCGCGAGCCGACGACCGCCTCGCCGCGCGACGGGGCGCGGAGGCCCGCGACGACCTCGCCCAGCTCGCGCTGGCCGTTCCCCTCGACGCCCGTGATCGCGTAGATCTCTCCCTCCCGCACCGTGAACGTCGCGGCGCGGAGCCGCTCGGTGCCCGCGTCGTCGCGGGCCGCGAGGTCCCGCGCGACGAGGACCGGAGGCCCGGCCGGCCGGGCCGCCGGGGCCGCGCCGCTCGCCGCTTCGCCGGCAGCTCCGGCGCCGATCATGAGCTCCGCGAGCTCGGAAGGGCTCGCCGAGCGGGCGTCCTCTCTCGTCGCGACCACGCGCCCCCGCGAGAGCACGGTCAGGCCGTCGCAGAGCGAAAGCACCTCGCGGAGCTTGTGGCCGATGAACGCGACGGCGAGTCCGCCGTCGCGCAGCGCGCGAAGTGCCTCGAACAGCGGCCCGATCTCGGGCGGCGAGAGGCACGAGGTCGGCTCGTCGAGGATGAGGACGCGGGCGCCGCCGCCGGCGAGGGCGCGCACGAGCTCGACCCGCTGCCGCTCGCCGACCGAGAGGTGAAGGACGCGGGCGTCGGGGCGGACGGCGAGGTCGAGGCGCCGCGCCGTCTCAACGATCTCGCGGGCGGCGCGGCGGCGGTCGAGGACGAGCCCGCCGGGCCGGGCGAGGAGGACGTTCTCCACGACCGTGAGGGAGGGCACGAGCTTGAAGTGCTGGTGGACCATGCGCACGCCGAGTTCCGCGGCGCGGCGGGGCGTGAGGGACGGTTCGGCCGCGCCTCCGATCACGATCGAGCCCGCGTCCGGAAGGACGAGGCCGGCCGCGACGTTCATGAGCGTCGACTTTCCGGCGCCGTTCTCGCCGAGGATGCCGTGGATCCTGCCCGCGGCGAGGTCGAGATCGACCCCGGCGAGCGCGGTCACCCGGTCGAAGCGCTTCTCGATCGCGCGGAGCGACAGCACCGGAACCGCGGCTCGATCGCTCACTCGCGGAACGGGCCGGAGGACATGATGAAGGCGCTCCTGCGAGGCTTTCGCCTACTTCTTCGGAACGCTCACCGCGCCCTCGCGAACGTCCCGCGAGACGGCCTCCAGGCCCTCGAGGACATCCTTCGGGATCCGCTCCCGGAGCCGCGGATTGAGGACGAGGGCGACGCCCCCGTCCCTCATGCCGTAGCGGAGCACCTCCGCGCGGAAGCGCTTCTCCTTCACGGCGCGGGCCACCTCGACGAAGGCGCGGGGGATGTCGGCCACGGCGCTCGCGAGCACGACGTCCGGCTCGAGCGAGTTCTGATCCTTGTTCGACCCGATGGCGTAGACGCCGGGCCTCTCGCGGGCGGCCTTGAAGACGCCGAGGCCGGCGGCGTCCGCGTTGTGGAACACGACGTCGACGCCTTCGGCGAGGAGGGCGAGCGTCTGCTCCCGGGCCGCCGCGGTGTCCTCCCAGTTCCCGACGTAGGCCGTCGTCACGTTGGAGTCCGGCCGCGCGGCCTTTGCGCCGGCGGCGAAGCCCGCGAACGTCCGCTCGATCGGCTCGATCTTCATCCCGCCCACGCAGCCGAGCCTTCCAGAGCGGCTCATCTTCGCGGCGAGCCAGCCGGCGACGTACGTCGCCTCCTCGAGCTCGAGGAGGAGGGGAGCGACGTTCGGCGCGAGCGCCTCGCGTCCGGCGGTGACGAGAAACACCGTTCTTGGAAAGTCGGGGCCGACCTCCATCGCGGCGTCCTGGTACTCGCCGCCGTGGCCGAGCACGACGTCGTAGCCGAGCCGCGCGAACTCGCGGTACCCCTCGACCATGTCGCCCTTGCTCTTCGTCTCCTGCTGGGCGATCTCCGCGCCGAGGAGGGACTTGACGCGGCGGAGCCCCTCGTACGCGGCGGCATTCCAGCCCTCGTCGCTCACGGGGCCGGGCGAGAGGAGCGCGACGCGGAAGGCGCCTGTCGGCCTCGCCCCGTCGCCGCAGCCGGCGAGGAAGGGCGACAGGACGGCGGCAGCGGCCGCCGCGGCGGCGAGGGAGATCGTGCGCGCCATTCGCGGCGGATGATGCCATCGGCGGGACGGGCCCTCAACGGGTTATAGTCGCGAGGATGTCGAAGGCCATCGGCTACAGCCTGAACGCGTTTCCGAGCGACACGCTGGACGAGATCCGCGCGACGCTCTCGGGGCCCGCCCGTCTGCTCGGCCGCGCGGCCGCGGGCCCGGAACCGCTCGCCGTCGAGCTCAGGCTCGGCGCACCCGCGATCGAGGCGGTGCGGCGCGAGGGGCGAGCGGCGGAGCTCGAAGACCTCCTCGCGTCCGCGGGGCTCCGCTGCGTCTCGCTCAACGGCTTCCCTCTCTCGCCGTTCCACGCTCGCCGGGTGAAGGAGGACGTGTTCCGCCCGTCCTGGCTCGAGGAGGACCGCGTGCGGCTCACGCTCGAGCTCGCCGAGATCGGAGCGGCGCTCGCCGCGGAAGGCGATGCGACCACCCTCAGCACGCTCTCGGGCTCGTTCAAGCCGTGGGGAGACGGCCCCGAGGTGCGGAGCGCCGTGGCGCGGAACGTCGCCCGCGCCGCCGACGGGCTTCGCGGGCTCTTCGAGCGGACGGGCCGCCGGGTCGTCCTCTGCGTCGAGGCCGAGCCGTTCACGACGTTCGAGACTCTCCCCGAGATCGTGGAGCTCTTCGAGCGGACCGGGCCTCACCCCCACCTCGCGGCGAACCTCGACTGCTCGCACCAGGCGGTCGAGTTCGAGGACCCCGACGCCTGGATGGAGACGCTCAAGGCGAGGAGCATCCCTCTCGGCAAGGTCCACCTGACGCACGCGCTGTCGGTGAAGAGCCCCGGGTCGAACCCCGCGGGAATCGCGGCGATCCGGAGGCTGAAGGAGGAGCGGTACCTCCACCAGACGATCGCGGGATCTCCGGGCGCCGTGTCGAGCCGGGCAGCGGACATCCCCGATCTCGACATTCCCGGGGCCGCCGCGAGGGCGTTCCGTGGCGCCGCCGAGGCGCGAGTGCACTTCCATCTCCCGCTTTTCCTCGAAGGAGGCGGCGGCTTCGAGACCACGCACGAGTGGACGGCGCGCGCGCTCCGCGGCGCGTGGAGCCGGGACGAGTGCCGCCACTTCATGATCGAGACCTACACGTGGTCCGTTCTCGCCGGGCGCGGGGTCGTGGAGGCTCCGCGCGCTCCCGAGGACTTGGCACCCCTCATGGCGCGCGAGATCGAGTGGGCTCGCGCGGTCGTCGGCCGGCGGCCATGACGACCCGCGTCCGGATGACCGTCTACGGGGCGTTCGTGTCAGTGGCGATCGTCGCCTTTGTCGCGCTTCAGCTCCGGCGGTCGCCGGATCCGGTGACGGAGCGCGTGTTCCGCGCGTTCGAGCGCGAGGCGGCGGCCGTCGTCGGCGCGATGCGCGTCGCCGCGTTATCGCCCGCCTCCGCAAGCGAGGCGAGCCTCGTCCCGCTTCTCGCGGCGAGCCTCCGCGACGTGCTCCTTGCGGCGGGAGACGCGTCCGGGTTCGAGGACGGCCGGGACCTCTCCGCGGCGGCGGACTCGGCCGCCTTCCGCCCGACGCTGCGTCGGTTCCTGCGCGCCCTCGACGGCGCGAGCCGGGTCGAGGACCCGGAGCTCGCCGCGCGGACGCTGCGCGCTTCGCTCCCTGGCCTCGTCAACCGATACGACCGGTTCTCCGACCTCTTCCTCGGAACGGGGCCCGCGAACCTCGCGCTCCTCCTCCGCCTCTCGTACCCGTTCACGACCGGCATCGACCTCGTGCGCGACGAGGGCGGCCGGGTCGAGATCGACCTCGTGGTCCGCGGGTCGGAGGCCTGGGCGGCCGGGCTCGTGCCCGGGGACGAGGTCCTGAGAATCGACGGCCGTCCGGTCGGGCGCCTCTCGCTTTCCGATCTCCGCGACGCGGCGCGGAGGCCGATCGAAGTCGAGGCGAGGCGCGGCGAGGACGCGGAGCCGTTTCGCGTCTCGCTCGGCGCCGACGGGTCGAACCTCCTCAGGGTCGAGTCCGCGGCGCTTCCCGGCGGCGTCGTGTGGATCCGCGTGCCGATCTTCTTCCTCGGCGCCTCCGTGCAGGTGGCCGATGCCCTCCGCGAGCGCCGCGCCGCCGGGGCCCGCGCCGTCGTCCTCGATCTCCGGGGCAATCCGGGCGGGACGGTCGCGGACGCGGTCGTGATGGCGGACTTCTTCGTCGGCGCCGGCCCGACGCTCGCGCGCTTCGAGGGCGAGAGCGAGTTTCCCGAGGCGCGCGCGATCCGCGAGCGGCGCTTCGCCGGCACGGCTTCGGAGGCCGACTTCGACGGGCCGGTCGTCGTCCTCGTCGATCGATCGTCGGCGAGCGCGAGCGAGCTTCTCGCGATGGCGCTCCGCGACGCGGGGCGCGCGCGGATCGTGGGAGAGAGGACGTTCGGCAAGGGCGTCGCCCAGATCTTCTTCCCGCTCGTGGTCCCGAGCGACCCGGTGGCCCCGGCGCCGGCCGTCCCTGTCGTGGACGTTCTCGCCGTCACGGCGCTCCGGTTCGTCTCCGCGCGGACGGGAGAGAGCCCGCACGGCCTCGGGCTCGTCCCGGACCTCGCGGCCGCGACCGCGCCGCCGCCCGAGGCGGACGTTCGGGCGTTCCGCGCGGCGCAAGAAGCCGTCGACGCCTACCTCGACTCCGCGATCGGCGTCGCGAGCGGCCTCGGCGAGTCGCTCGCGCGCGGCGACGGGCGCGATCCCGGGCGCTACCCGGGGCTCCTCGAGGCGATGGCGGCGTTCGGGGCGCCCGACGCCGAGTCGGCCCGGCGCTGGGCGCGCTCCCGCCTCCGCGCTCGCCGCCTCCTTCTGGGCCTGGACGCGGGGCCCGACCTCCTCGAGGACGACGCTCTCAGGTCCGCGGCGCGCGAGGCCCTGCGCGCGCTTGGCCTCGAGGACGGCGCGATCGACGCGCTCGATCCCGGCTACCGCTCCCGCTGACCTCTCTCCGGAGAGGCCTCGGCCCCGAGCGATTCGAGGAGGCTCCGCGCGGCGGAGCGCCATTGGGCGCCGGCCCTCGCGTCCGCGGCCGCGGCCGCGAGCGACTCGCGCGCCTCGCCGAGCCGGCGGAGATCGACGAGCGCGTAGCCGCGGTAGTAGAGCGCGCGGGCGCGGAACGGGCCGTCCTTCGCCCGCGCGAGGAAGCGGTCGGCGAGGGCGATCGCGTCCTCCATCTCGCAGCGGATCACGCGCACGTGGATCCGCGCGATCTCGACGTCGTCCCGGAGGTCCTCGTCCTCGCCGCCCGCGAGGAGGGGGAGGGCGCGCGAGTACTCCTCGTCCGCGCGGTCGAGGCGGAGGCGGCGGAACGCGACGTTTCCGAGCGCCACCGCCGCCCGCCCGTCCGAGGGCCTCGCCTCGACGGCCGCCCGCGCGGCGGCCCATTCGCTCTCCGCCTCGGCCCGGCGAGCCGGCAAGGCGTCGAGCATCGCGACGAGGGCGTCCGCGTCGTTCCGGTAGTCGTTCTCGTGGCGGCCGATGACGCCGAGGTCGGGGTCGAAGATCACGACCGACGGGAGATCCTCGACCACGAGCCGCTTCGCGACGTCCGCGCGGACGTCGGTGTCGACGAAGACGGGCACGGCGAGCCTCGGCGCGCGCTCGAGCAGCCTCGGGTCGGAGAGCCTCTCCGACAGCATCTCGCGGCTGAACGGTCACCAGTGCGCGGCGACCACGGCGAACACGGGGCGCCGGGCGCTGCGCGCGGCGGCAAGGGCCGACTCGAACGAGCCCTCGTAGAACGGCAGCGCGCACGGCGTCGCGGCGGGCCGCGACGCGGCCGGGTCGACCCTGACCTCGAGCGTCCCGGCGGCGCCGGTCTCGGCGTCGGCCGCGGTCACGACGATCGTGGTCGCGCCGCCGATCGTCGCGAGCGGCGGGACGGAGAGGCGGTTCCTGTGGGGCTCGAAGAAGTGGGCGGCGGGCCGGATCGAGTCTCGCTCCGCGAGGGCGCTCGAGAGGTCCCGACCCGCCGGGAGCGCGGCGGCCGACCAGCGGAGCCGGGGCCGGTAGAGCCTGTTCCCGGCGGCGTCCGCGATCGCGGCCCCGACGAGGACCACGTCGCCCGGAGGAGCCGACACCGGGCCCGTCGCGTCCCGGGGGCGGCGGGAGTCGCGGAGGACGATCGCGGCGGGAGGGCCGACGACGACGATCGGCACGCGCTCCGTGACGCCCGTGCCGGCGTCTCCGACGTCGATCCATTCGTCGGACGAGGGCCGCGGCTTCGCGCGGATGTCGATCGCCGGCCGGTCGCTGAAGGAGAGGCCTGCGGAAACGGAGAAAAAGGGGTCGATCGGGACGGGACGCCCGGCGGCGTCGATGCCGGTGAAGAGGAGGGCGTCGAGGCGGATCGGCTCGCCGGCTGGAACGCTCCCGGCACGAGCGGACGGACCGAAACCCTCCGCGTACGCGAGATAGCGGGCGACGATCGACTCCGGCTCGCCCGATCCCGCAACGACCCCCCGGGCCTCCATTTCGGAGAGGAGCGCCGCGTCTCGTGGGGCGCGGTCCCTCGCCGCGGCAAGGAAGAGGAGGACACCGTCGGGGTCTCCCGCCGCGGCCGCGAGATCCGCGAGGCCGCAGAGCGCGCGCGGATCCTCGGGCGCCGCGAGGAAGGCCCGGCGGTAGGCCGCCTCGGCGCGCATGGCGTTCCCGATCGCTTCGAAGCTTCGCGCCTCTCCGAGGGCCGTCTCGAGGTCCGAGGGGGGGGAGACGAGCGGGGCGAGCGAGAGGATGACCGGGAGGACGCGCGAGATCACGCCGGCATCATAACCGGGCGATTCCCCCCTGCGGCGCTGGACGGGGCGGCCCGCGGAAAGACAAAAGACATCGGGGACGTCGATGAAACTGCGCCGAAGCCATTGACAGCCGGTCGCACCCGCAGTAGCTTCCGGGGTGGTGGGGCGCTCCGCTGCCCTGTGAGAACGGACGCCACCCTCGCCGCGAGGTCCGCCAGGCCGCGGCAATCGACGGAGGTGCCGATGCGCGCACTGTGCCGGTGTGGGCTGTCAGTGGTGGCGGTTCTGTCCGCCACGCTCTTCCTCCTCCCTCCCCAGACGGCCAGCGGCTGACCGCACTACGAGGGGCCGAGCGGCGCCCGTGAGGCGACCGGCCGAGTGCCCCCGACGCTGCCCGACGGACCCGTCGCGCCCACCGGATCGACGGGAGGAGCGGGCGGAACCACGCCGGGAGCCGGCGCGATTCCCGCACCGCGACCGGGCGTTTCCCCGAGCGGACCGCGCGAAACCGTGCGCGGAGCCGCGCGCGGAACGACGCCGGGCCGGCGCGGACGCCGGGCTGCCGAGTCGTTCAACTGGCAGCACTGGTGGTCGAACAACAAGTTCCGTTTCCTCGACTTCAGCGCGTCCGCGAACGGCATGTCGAGCGGCTCGGCCGACTTCTTCTTGGGCTCGGCCGATCAGAACAACGTGCGCGATCTCGAGCGGCTCACTCCGGCCGCCATTCGCGACTCGGTCATCCCCGCGCTGACGGCGGAGCTCGCGTCGAAGGACGGCGAGGTCCGCGCCGCCGCGGTGAAGGCGCTCGGCCGGATCGGCGAGGGCGTTCCGCTCGACGCGATGGCGAAGCTCCTCCAAGACTCGGAGCTGCACGTCCGTTTCTCCGCGGCCATCGCGCTAGGCGACGCGCGCGCCGAGGCGTACGCTCCGGCGCTCGAGAAGCTCGTCCGCGACACGAAGGAGAACCCCATCGCCCGCGGATTCGCGCTCGTCTCGCTCGGCCTCATCGGAAGCCCGTCGAGCGTCGCAGTCCTGCGCGAGATCGCGCTCGGCAACGAGCCGAACGCGGATTTGAAGTCGACCGCCCTGGTCGCGCTCGGGCTCGTGAAGACGCCCGAGACGGCGGAGCTCATGAAGTCGATCGCGCGCGACCGGAAGCGGGACGAGAACCTCCGCGCGATCGCGGTCGAGGCGCTCGGGCGCATGACCGTCGACGACCCGACGGCGGAGTTCCTCTTCAAGCTGCTCGAGGACGGCTCGCCTCAGGTGCGGCGGTCCGCCATCGTCGCCCTGGGCCAGGGCAAGCCCGGCTGCCCCAGCACGGGTCAGGCGATCCTCGACGCGTTCGAGCTCGAGAAGGACCTCCCGGCGAGGGCGTTCGCGGCGATCTCCCTCGGGGAGCAGAAGGGCCCGAAAGCCCGGAAGGCGCTCCTCGAGGCGTTCGACAGCGCGCCGCAGCCGGCGCTCAAGGCCTTCGCGGCGCTCGGCCTCGGAATCCTCGGCGATGCGTCAGCCGCGCCTTACCTCCGCAAGGCTCTCGAGAATGCGTCGACCGGCTCGAGCCTCCGCGCCGCGACGGCGATCGCGCTGGGCCTCCTCAAGGATCCCGGATCGAAGGAGATCCTCTCGTCGCTCGTCACGAGCTCGGGGGATCCCCTCGTCAAAGGATACGCGGCCCTTGCGATCGGCCTCCTCGGCGACCGGGCGCTCCTCCCCGTGATCGAGAAGGAGATCGCGTCGAAGCCGAGCACGGACGTCCTCGAGCCGCTGACGCTGGCGCTCGGCCTCCTCGGAGGCCACTCGTCGGGCGCGACGCTCCTCGACGCGCTCGCCAAGGCCGACAGCGACTACGCCCGGGCCCACCTCATCCACGCGATGGGGCACCTCCGAGACCGGAGCTTCATCGGCCCGTTCCTCTCCGTCGTCGGCAACGCGAAAGAGAGCGAGCACTCGCGGGTCTTCGCCGCGATCGCTCTCGGCCACCTCGGCGACACGAACTCCGTTCCTCGCCTCACGGCCATCACGCACCACCGGAATTACCTCATTCCGACCGACACGATCGACATCCTGACGTCTTTGCTCTGACGTCCGTTCTCGCAGGGCTCGTCGATTCGACGACTCGCGCGGGGTCTCGCGGTGAGCGGGGCCCCGCGCTTTTCTTTTGGCCTATCCTCCCAAGGCGTGCTGTCTTTGGGCGCCCGGCCTTTGCTCCCCTCCCCCTCCCTCCCGCCCGGATCTTTCGCCCCGGGGAGGCTTCGCATATCCTGGGTGGGGGCGCGAGCCCGAAGCATCGACCGCCTCTTCCCTCCGCCCCCCCGCGAGCCCGAAAACCGTGCGCCGCCACCTTCTCGAGGTTTTCCTCCCGGTCCTCCTTGCGCTCGCCGCGGGACGTCCGGCCGCGGCGGTGGGCGAAGGGGACGGGAGCGGCGCGGCCTCGCCGTCGCGTCCCGTTCCGCGGAGCCTCTGGGAGCCGCGGCTCCGGGAGCTCGTCGCGGCGTACGATGAGGCCGCGTTCCGGCTCTCCTCGAACCGCACGGGCTCGTTCTCGGCGTTCTATTGGCCGAAGTACGATCCCTCCGGACCGCGCGACCGCGACCTCCGCCATCTCTTCGGCAAGGCGAGCGTCGTCGTTTCCTACCGGCGCGACTCGGACGAGATCCGCCACTCCGTCGACCCGGCCAACGTGAAAGGCGCCGCCTTCTTCCGCGAGGTGGGCGCGCTCTTCCGCGAAGCGATTCCGCCCGCGTCGTTCGAGCGCTACGAGGGGCAGAGGGGGACGGTCCACGAGGGCGCCGACAGGGCCGTGGCGACGTTCGCGCCCGTCGAGCGCTGGCCGGACGGCCTGGCGCGGCCGCGGGGCGCCCACACGGTCGTCGTGTTCGGCGCCAACCGGGCTCCCGTCCGCTTCGAGGAGTACGACAGCCGGGAGCGGCTGATCGAGACGCGCGAGTACACCCACGCCCGGGTGAGGGACTCCGTCGCCGTGCAGAGCTACACGATCACGCCGGCCTCGATCGACCCGGCCGCCGACCGGCGGACGATCCGCATCGCGTACGGGGCCGAGTCGGAGGGCGACGTCTTCCCCGAGCGGCTCGAATTCGCGTTCACTCGCCGCGGCCTCGGGGCGATCCGCGTGCTGTTCGTCCTCCGCGGCGTCGACCGCGACGGGGCTCGCTGAGCGGCCGGCGATCAGCCGCCGCCCTGCTCCTCGGTGACGCAGATCACGCCGATGCACGAGAAGATGCACGAGACCCCGTCGGACTCGAGGACGCCCTCCGCGTAGCCGCGGATCACGAGCGGATCGGTCGGGAACTCGTCGACCCGCACGATGAACGTCATGAGCTCCCGCTCGCCGGGATCGAGCGACCTGTCGAAGCCCGGACGCAGAAACCGGACGAGCGTGCCGTCGCCCATCGGGACGACGCGGCCCCGCACCGCCCCGTCCACGCTGCCTTCGAGGTACTGGACGCCGCTCGGCAGGTGGAAGTTGATCCAGATCGGCGCGAGCGTGTTCGGCCCCGTGTTCGTGATCGTCGCCCGGATGCCGAGAGCGGTTCCCGCCGGAACGTTCCAGCAGGTGCCGTCGAAGAACCCGCCGTCGGAGCCGAAGACCTCGGTCCGGAACTCGACCTCCTCCGGGTAGGTGAAGAAGAGCGGCGTGTCGAGGATGTCCTCCTTCAGCGCGTCCACGAGCGACCCTGCGAAGACGCTGAGCGAGAACTCGCAGGCCGCGAGATCGACGTGGGAGTAGTTCCTCACGGCGAGCTCGATGTCGGACGTGCTTCGGTTCTGGTTCGGCAGGCCGGGGTCGACGAGAGCGCCCCGCGTGCCGAGGGCGATCCGGCCCGTCACGCTCGGCGGGACGGCCGAGCCGTCGCCGCGCATCAGGGTAAGGCGGTTGCCGCGGTAGAGGACGAGGAGGTCGACGAAGTCGTCGAACGAGCCGTTCACGTCGGTGTCGATGCTGAAGAGATAGGCCTCGTCGAGGCCGACGCCGAACTGGTCCTCCGGGACGTCGAGGCGCGTACGTCCGCTCGGATTCCGATCCCCGTCCGCGTCGCCCGGGCAGCCCGGAGCGGCCGAGGAGTCCGCGAGGTCGAGGCCGAGAAAGAGCGTGTCCATCTTCGGGTAGTAGTAGACGTAGACGTGGACGAAGTCCCACCCGCTGACGAGAACGTCGCTCACGTCCGAGGGGGGGTCGGCGTGGCTCGCCTGAGCGAAGCCGATCAGGTCGGCGAGGTCTCCGTCGACGACGGCCGGTTGCGCCGAGCCCACGCCGGGAACGGAGAGGACGACCGCAAGCGAGAGGATCCAAGCGGTGGCTGGGAGCTTCATCGGGACGCTGTCTCCGGGGGGAGCGACGGACGGCGCCGGGGAAGCCGCGGGCCCCTTTGTCCCGCGCGACGTGCTGCGAACCCCAGTCGATCCGAGGATCGAACCCCTCGGACGAGCGCGGAGTCTAAGGCGGCGCCGGCTCGGTTGTCAACGCGGATCGGCGCCGGATTCCGCGACGCTAGTTTCCGGACGACTCGGGCAGACCTTCCGCCGCGCCGCGATCGGGCTTTGCCTGGCGGAAGAGGAGGAAGCCGAGCGCGAGGAAGGCGACGAGCGTCAGGAGGCGGATGAGCGGCGAGTCGGCCGCGGCGCTCCCCTCCTCCGGGCCGATCCAGAGAAGCTTGTCGATCGGGGTCCCGGAGGTCTGCGAGGCGGCGAGCACGGACGCTCCGGCCGCGAGGACGCCGACGAGAGCGCTGCCGGCAATGAGGCCGCTCGCGTAGAGCGTGCCCTCGGTCTCGTGGAAGTCGTCCGGTTTCTTCCGGAACCGCCTGTCGGCGATCTTTCGCACGAGCCCTCCGACGAAGATCGGGGCCGTGGTCGACAGAGGGAGGTACAGGCCGACCGCGAAGGTGAGCGAATGGAGGCCCAGGATTTCCATGAAGATCGCGATCGCGATTCCGATGAGGACGAGGTCCCACGGGAGCTTTCGCTCGAGGAGGCCGGAGATCACGAGCTCCATGAGCCGCGACTGGGGCGCCGGGAACGCCTTCCCGCCGATGCCGTCGATCTTCTTGTAGAGGATCTCCCCGTCGTTCGTCGCGAAGTAGAAACCGTTCGGGATCTTGACCGACAGCCCGTGAACTCGCGCAAGCCGGAACTCCCGGCCCTCGTGCGTGACGGTCTCGCCGAGCATCGACTCCGGCACCCGGATGCCGGAGAACGGGTCGAGGACCCGGAACCGGATTCGGCCGTCGTCCGCCGCCCAGTACGTGCCGTCGGGGATGCCCGCGACGCCCGCGACCCTCGCTTCGCGGTACTCGGCGCCGTCGTGCACGACCTTGATGCCGAGCGCCGACGCGTCGAGGCGCACGCTCGCCAGCGGATCGCTCGGCGCGATCTCGCTCGGGACCTCGCGCGCGGACTCGATGCGCGTTTCCGAGCGGTTCATGAGGTCCATCGTGAATCCGATCGCCGCGACCGACGTGAGGACGCCGATGAAGAGTCCGATCTGCTGCTTGACCGGCGTCGCGCCCACGAGGAAGCCGGTCTTCAGGTCCTGTGACGTCGTGCCCGCGTTCGAGAGAGCGATGCAGACGATCGAGCCGATGAGGAGGGCCGCTACGGCGTTCTCGTGGCCGTCGCGGCCAATGAGGAGGAAGAGGAAGCACGTCCCCATGAGCGTGGCGATCGTCATTCCGCTGATCGGGCAGGAGGACGAGCCGACGAGCCCCGTGATGCGGGAGGAGACGACCGAAAAGAAGAATCCGAAGAGGATCACGAGGACGGCGCCGATCGGATCGACGAGGCCCGCGAACCACATCGCCGCCGCGAGGACGAGCGAGCCCCCGACGACGACGCCGATCGACATGTCGCGCTCGGTGCGGGGGGCGGCGGCGGCCGCGCCGGCGCGGCCCGCCTTCAGAACCTGCCCGACGCTCGCGCGGAACGAGTCGACGATCGCGGGCATCGCTCGGGCGAGCCCAAAGAGGCCGCCGGTCGCCACCGCGCCGGCGCCGATGTAGCGGAGGTACTTGGCCCAGATCGTCCCGGGATCCATGCCGGAGATGAGCTGGTCAGTCGACGGGTATAGCGGCAGCGTCAGCCCCGAGCCGAAGAGCGTGATCATCGGGATGATCACGAGGAATCCCATGACGCCGCCCGCGACCATGACGGCCGACGTCTGGTAGCCGATGATGTAGCCCACGCCGAGGAGGTGCGGCATGAACTCGCCGGCGACCTCTGCGCCCCGGTACTCGAACCGCCCGGCGCGGACGGGCTGGTGCGTTTCCTTCTGGAGAATCCCCAGGAACTGCGCGCAGAAGTTGTAGGCGGCGCCGACGAGACCTCCCCGGAACACCTTCGAGGCCTGCAATCCACCCTTTTCGCCCACCTGAAGGACCTGAGCGCAGGCGGTGCCCTCGGGGTAGGGGAGCTTCCCGTGCTCCTTGACGATCAGGTACCGCCGGAGCGGGATCATCATGAGGACGCCGAGGCACCCGCCCAGCGTCGCGACGAGGAACGTCGTCGCGATGCTCATTCCCTCCACGAGGAAAATGAGCGCGGGGAGGGTGAAGACGACGGCCGCGGCGATCGACTCGCCCGCCGAGCCGATCGTCTGGGCCATGTTCCGCTCGAGGATCGCGGACTGCGCCCCGCGCCGGAGAATCGCAAGCGCGATGACCGCGATCGGGACCGAGGCGCTCGTCGTGAGGCCGATCTTGAGCCCGAGGTAGACCGACGCCACCCCGAACAAGACGCCCGCCACGGCGCCGAGGACGATCGATCGGAGCGTCAGCTCGGGGAGGCTCGCCGAATCGGCCACGTAGGGCTTGAAGTCGGACACCGCAGGCTCTCGTGTCTCGGTCGCCATGTCCAGTCGTCCCTCAGCTCGCGGCGGGCGGGAGCGCCACGCCTTCCGCCGCGCTCCTGTAGAGCGATTCGACGATGCCGAGCGTCTTCAGGTGGTCGCGGCCCGTGACTTCCGGCGCACGGCCGTCCTCGATCGCGGCGAGGAAGTCGGACATCGTGCCGACGAATCCGTCCGGGTACCACTCGCCCGAGAGCCTCGGCCGCGTGACGGCGTCGGGGTCGTCGACGTGCCGCACCTCGAAGGCCCGCGGCGGGGAGACCTGCCCGTCCACCATCCCGCGCGTCCCCTCGATCGTAAATCGCATGTATCCCTCGCGGCCGGGAAGCGAAGCGTTGTGCGCGAGGATGACCGCCTGCCGGCCGCGCTCGAATTCGAGCGTCATCGTCGCCGAGACCTCGCCGCGGAAGTTCTGGCCGGGCTTCGTGAGGATCGAGGCGAAGACGCGCGTCGGCTCCTCGCCCATGAAGAAGCGCACGAGGTCGACGTCGTGGATCGACCAGAGGAGGATCTGGAAGCGCGGCTCTCTCGCGTACCAGCCGCTCGTCGCCCACTCGGCGGAGTCGGTCGAGTTCCGCATGTCGAAGAAGACCGCGTACACCTCGCCCAAGAACCCGCTCCGCGCGAGGTTCCGGGCGGCCCGGTACTCGGGCCCGAAACGGGCGTTCTGGTTCACGGCGAGGACGACGCCCGCCTTCTCGCAGGTCTCGACGATCTCGCGCGCGGCTGAGAGCGAGTACGCGAGCGGCTTCTGCGCGAGGACGTGCTTTCCGCGCGCGGCGGCCTCGCGGATCACCTCGAGGCGGCCCTCGTCGGGGATAGCGACGTCGATCACGTCCACGTCCCTCCGGTCGAGGAGCTGCCGGAAGTCGCAGGTCGAGAACGGGACGCCGAACCGCGCGGCGGCGGCGTCGGCGGCCTCCTTGCGCACGTCGCAGACTCCGGCGACGCGGTACCCCGCCTTCTTGTACGCGGGGAGGTGCGCGTCGCGGACGATGCCGCCGGCGCCGACCACGCCGATGCCGTGGCGGAACGGCCGCACCTTCGGGGCGTAGTCGAGAGGCGGGAGCTTCATCGCGGCGCTCCCCCCGCGCTCCGGTAGATCTCGTCCACCACCTCGACGATCGTGACCGCGTGGTCGACGCCGACACGCGCCGCCGTCTCGCCGCGGCGGAGGCGCGCGAGGACATCCTCCTGCTCGAAGAGGTAGTTCCGCTCGCCGGGGAAGGCGGGGTCGCGCCACTCGCTCCAGCCGCGGGGGTAGGAGCCCTTCGGCTCCTTGAGATAGAGGCGATACCACGGCGGGTGGATTCCGAGGGTGAGCGTCCCCTCGGTGCCGAAGAAGGCCATGTCCCAGGTCTCGACCCAGGCGTTGGCCTCCCAGCCCGTGAGCCCCAGTGTGCCGAGCGTCCGCTTCCCGAACCGGAAAATGACGGCCGCAGCGTCCTCGAAAACGTGCCCGCCGTCCTCGTACTTCACGATCTCGGCCTTCACGCGCGTCGGACGGCCGAGGAGTGCGATCGCGAGGTCGAGCACGTGGCAGGCGTCGAGGAAGACGAGGCCGCCCATGTCCTCGGGGCGAGTGAACCAGAAGTCGCGGAGCGCGCCCGCGGGAGTCGACGCGTGGAAGCGGACGAGCGATAGGTCGCCGAGGAGCCCTTCGGAGACGATCCGGCGCGCGGGCTCGAACGCGGGCGAATAGCGCATGTGATAGCCGACCTGCGCGAACGTCCCGGCCCGGCGCGCGGCGTCGGCGAGCTTTCTCGCTCCGGCGAGGTCGGGCGCGCCCGGCTTGTCGACGACGAACGCCTTTTTCGCCGCGGCGGCGCGGAGGGCGAGGTCGAGGTTTTCCCCGTTCTCTCCCTCGATGAGGACGTAATCGACGGCGGGATCGGCGAGGAGGGACTCGGCCGATTCGACGCGGCCGCCGTAACGGGCGGCGGCGGCCTCGGCGCGCGCGCGGTCGCGGTCGAAGACGCCGACTACGCGGACTCCCGCGATCTCTCGGAGCGAGTCGGCGCGTCCGGCGAAGTGGGGATGGCTCGTCGCGAGGAACGCGATCCCGATCGGCCGCTCGGATCCGGGCATGGCCGAAATGGTACCAGGTCCCATTTCCGGCCGTTCGGTCCGCGCGATCGTCAGAAAACGGTGCCTGGCACCGTTTTCTCCGTTTCCGTTTCAGAGCAGCCGCGCGCCGATCGCGCGGGCGAGTGACTCGAGGTCCTTCACCTCGGCCGGCGTGTACTCGTGCTCGCGGACGGTTCCGATGCCGATCGTCCCCTTCACGGTCTCGCCGTCCGGCGCGAGGATCGGGACCACGACCGCGCCGCGCATGCCGATGGCCCGCGCCCCGGGCCGAATCGCGGGGTTCGCGGTGTCGGTCTCGAGGTTGCACGTCGTGACCGGCCGCTTCTCCATCGCGGCGACGCCCGCCATGCCGCGGCCCTTCGGGATCGTGCGGATCGACTGCACGAGCGCCTCGGGAAGCCCCGGGTTCGCGGCGAGGAGCGTGAGCGTTCCGTCGGCCGGTTCCGCCCGATGGACCGTCACCGTCTCGGAGCGGAAATGTTCCCGGACCCGCCTCACGAATTCGGGCCAGTCCGGGTCGGCGGGATCGAGGTCAGCGGCGATCGCCTCGGCCGGCGGAGGGGGAGGGGAGGAGGAGGGGGGGTCGGTCGGATTCATGCACCGTCTCTTATATCAGGGAGTGAGCGAGGATCGCCCCGCTTGGACTCAAGACTCGCGGTCGGCGATACTCGCCGCCCGATGGCCCCATACGACGCGAGCCGCCCCGACCTCGTCCCTCGCCCCGACGCGCGCGTGACCTCCGACTTCGACGAGTCGCTCGCGATCGTCGGGCGCCATGGCGCGGGCCTCCTCTTCCTCCACGGCTCGCGGCTCCGCGTCGTCTCGGGCTTCGACTGGCGGAGGTGCGCCGAGGACGGCCGCTTCGAGCCCCATCCGAACTCACGAAACCTCCTCTCGGGCCGCCGCACGATCCCGTGGATGCACCACCCGTTCGCGCCGCACGTTCTCGTCCCCGGAGAGGACGATCGCGCCGACCTCTACGTGATTTGCGGGACGTTCGGCCCGCGCCACCAGTGGGGCGACGGCGTCGAGGCGAACTATCCGCAATACGGGATCCTGAAGTGCCACAAGGACCGCGCGGGAAAGATCTGGGAGGACGGCGTCGCGCTCGAGATCGCCGCGACCGCGCACACCGTCGAGGGCCGCCGGGTCGAGGAGACGTTTCGAAGGTCCGCGTGGCGGTTCCGCCACGAGCCCGGGCGGATCGCGTTTCTCGCCGTCGACCCCGAGGCGATGCTCCGTTCGGTCACGCTCCTCATCACGCCGTCGCGTCCGGCGGAGCTCAGGATCCACGTCGAGGTCGCGCGTCCGCCCGGCCTTCCCGCGACCGTCGAGGTGTCGGCGGCAGCGCGCTTCCTCCTCGCGACCGTCGTCCCGCCCGAGCCGGCATTCGAGAAAGTGATCGACGTTCTCGATGCGCCGTTCGGCTACGGAAAGTTCTTCGATCTCTTTCTCCAGCCGGTGCGGGAACCCGACGCGGGCGTGCGCTTCGAGAATTGCCAGGGCTGGCAGACCGTGTCGCCGTACCTGCGCTGCGGAGAGCGGCCCGCGTCGATCCTAATCGGCGCGGCCGACCGGCGCGCCGAGGAAATCGCCGCCCTTCACGAGTGCCTTGACTCGGGCGAGGAGTACGCCATGGCCTTCGACGCGCGCGTCGTCGCGAAGCGCAAGGGGCGGGCGACCCGGTCGCCGTTCGAGGTCGACTTCTTTCTCGGCGCCGACCTCGGCGAGCCGGCGCCGCCGCCGCCTCCGCTCGACGTCGCGCTCGCGGAAGTGGCCGAGCGATTCGACGGGCCGCGCGTCCTCAAGGTCGCGACCGGCGACCGCTACGTCGACGGCTACGCGCGCTTCGCGCTCGCGACCGCTCGCTCGCTCCTCTGGCCGAACGGCGTCGTCGCCACGGGGGCGCTGGGCTACGGCGGCATGGGCCACGTCGGGCAGGACGTGCCGTTCTTCTACCCGGTCCTCCTCTACGCGGACGACCCCGAGTTCCGCCGCGCGGCGGAGCGGAACCTCGACTTCGTCTTCGAGAGCCCTTCGCGCGGGAGCGGCGCGGGCATTCTCGACCACCCCTGCGACGGGCTCGACTTCTCGTTCCAGCCGTTCGACCCGCGCCGCGCGCGCGTGTGGAAGCGGCGCGGCGCCGCGGGCTTCTTCCGGCAGATCTCGTCGCTCGCGCGCTACTGGGCCTTCACCGCGGACGACGAGCGTGTCCGCCGCCACTTCGCCGTCGCCTTCGAGAAGCTCCGCGCGCACTATCTTCCCTACGCGCCCGATGCGGCCGCGTGGAGCGAGGGCGAGGAGACGCAGGACCGGCTCTACGCGCACCTCGCCGCGCCGCCCGCGCTCGAGGCGCTCGCGTCGATGGCGGAGGCGTTCGGCGCGCCGGACGACGCGGCGGTGTGCCGCGCGGCCCGCGACGCCGTCGTCGCGACCATCCACAGCCCGCTCGAGGACGGCGGATTCGTCGTCACCCGCGACGTGACGAGCGCCGAGGGCGAGGTCTACCCGAAAGGCCTCCTCGCGAACCCGCGGTCCTTGACGAGGGGCGGGAAGTGGCACACGTTCGACGCGCCGCTCGTGAACGGCGTGGCGCTCCTCTCCGGCGTCCTCGAGGAGCCCCTCCGGAAATCGATCGCTTCCCACTTCGCCGATCTCGAGGCGTCGCCCTGGTTCGTCGCCGGCGCGGGCTTCGCGAAGCGCCACGGCGGCGAGTGGGGCGTCTGGCACTGGCACAACGCCGTCCTCGCTCACGGCCTCTTCCTCTCGGGCGAGCCCGACTCGGCGTTCGAGCTCTTGCGCCTCATGGGCCGCGGCGTCGCCGACATCAACGGGATCGGCTGCCCGGGCGAGGAGACGAACGGCGGCTCGTACGCGATGGCGATCGGATGCCTGGGGCTCGTCGCGCTCGTCGAAGGTCTCTTCGGAATCCGCCCGACGCGCGATGGCCTCGTGACGTCGCCCGCGCTTCCCGCGGCGCTCCGCTCGGCGCGCCTCGAGAGCCTCGCCTTCCGCGGCGAGAGAATCGCGGTCGAAGTCGAAAGGCGCGGGGCGGGGGTTGCGACTCCTGCGGAGGTCTGCGTCACGGTCGCCAAGCGGCCCTGACCCGGGCTCGCCGGCCTGGCAGATTTGCCCGCAAGGCCAAGGCGGGGTAGTGTTTACCGGCACTTCGTCGGGTGATCGAGCCCGAAAGCCTGACTTCCCCCACTTCGTCGCGAGCCCCCCAATGACTCCGTTTTCTCCGCCCGGCCGGGCGACTGCCGCCCTCCTGACGCTCTTGATGTCGGCAGGGATTGCCCACGCGTCGCTCGTGCCCCTCAGCACGGAAGATCTCGCGCGCTCCGCTCCGCTCGTCGTCCGCGGCACGGTGGAGGAAACGCGGAGCCGGTTCACGCCCGACGGCTCGCTCATCGTCACGTTCAGCGCCGTCCGCGTCGAGGAGACCTATCGGGGCTCCCACCCGCGCCGCCGCCTCGTCGTCGAGACCGAGGGCGGCGAGGTGGGCGACGTCGGGCTCGTCGTCACGGACGCGGCGGTCCTGAAGGAGGGCGACCGCGTCGTCCTCTTCCTCGCGCCCGGACGCTCCGCGACCGGGAGATCGGTCTACCGGGTCGTGGGCGAGGCGCAGGGCGCCTACCGCGTGGGCGACGACGGCGTCGCGCGGAAGGACGGCTTCCACGTCGAGGGCGATCCGTCGATCGTCGATTTCGAGATCCCGCTCGCCGATCTCGCCCGAAGGGCGAGGGAGGCGAGATGAGCGGACGCTCTTTCCGGGCCCTTCCTCTCGCCGTCGCGCTCGCCCTCGCCGTCCTCGCGACGCCGCCGGCCGTGGGCTACACGCTCTACTGGACGAACGGCAAGCCCGTGAAGTGGATTCCGGCGACGCGGACGTGGCGCGTGAATCCCGCCGGCGGTCCCGCCGGAGCGCTCGCCGCGATCCGGGCCGGCCTCGAGGCGTGGGACGGGCTCTTCCACTGCGGGATCACGCTCGTCGACGGCGGGACGACGTCGAGCACCGCCTGCTACACGAACGACGGCGTCAGCAACGCGTGCTTCGGAGCGCTGCCGCAGGGCGTCCTCGGCCGCTGCTACTTCTTCTACAACACGACGACCGGCGCCATGACCGACGCCGACGTGATCATCAGCAACAACCCGTCCTACTGGCCGACCTACGATCTCACAAGCGTGGCGGCGCACGAGTTCGGGCACTCGATCGGCATCGCGCACTCGGCGGTCACGGGCGCCACCATGTACCCGAGCGCGTCGCCCTTCGACACGAGCGCCCGAACGCCGCACGCGGACGACGTCGCCGCGCTCCGGTATCTCTACCCCGTGAGCCGTCCTCGCGGGCTTGCCGCGGGAGACCTCGACGGCGACGGCGACGACGATCTCGTCTACGCGAGCGCGTCGGGCGACCTCGCGTACACGACGAATCTCTCGACTTGGACCCGGCTCGCGGGGAAGGGACACCAGGTGGCCTGCGGCGATTTCCTCGGAAACGGGACGATCGGAATCGCGGTCGCCGACGCGGCCTCGAGGAGGGCCGCCGTCTTCACGAGCGCGGGCGCCGCCCGCACCGCCGTGCCGGGCGTCGTGGACCGGATCGCGGTCGGAGACTTCGACGGCGACGGGGACGACGACCTCGCGGCGGTCAACGCCGCGACCGGCGGCGTCTTCTACTCGACGAACCTCTCGACGTGGACGCAGATCCCGGGCGCGGCGCACGAGATTTGCGCGGGCGACTTCGACGGCGACGGCGTCGACGACATCGCCGTCGTCAACACTGCGAATCAGCGCATCTACGTCTCCATGAACCGCTCGAGCCTGACGCAGATCTCGGGCGCGGCCGACCGGATCGGCGCCGCCGACCTCGACGGCGACGGCGACGACGACCTCGTCCTGATCCACTCCGGCACGGGCGCGGTCTGGTATTCGCTCGACAAGGCGACGCTCGTCCGGATCCCCGGCGTCGCGCACCGCTTCGCCCTCGGGGACCTGGACGGCGACGGGCGCGCGGACATCGCCACGGCCCACTCCGGCACGGGCAAGCTCTTCTACTCGACCGACCGGACCTTCTGGGCCGCGCTCCAGGGCGTCGCCCACGAGCTCGTCTCCGGCGACTTCGACGGCGACGGGCGGGACGACCTCGCGTCGCTCGACGTGAGCGCGGGCCGACTGTCGCAAATGACCCGCGTCGCGCACGGGCCGTGCGCCGACCGCGTCGCCGCGGGCGACTTCAACGGAGACGGCTTCGGGGACGTCGCGGCGACGGACTCGGCGACCGGGGTGGGCTTTCTTTCCACCGACCTCGTGTCCTGGACGCGCATCCCGGGGGCGACGCGCTCGCTCGCGGTCGGAGACCTCGACGGCGACTCGGACGACGACGTCGTCTCGATGAACACGTCGAACGGGATCATGCGGTACTCGACCGATCTCTCGTCGTGGATCACCCTCCCGGGTGCGGCGCACGAGATGGCGATCGGCGACCTCGACCAGGACGGCGACCACGACATCGCGGTCGTGAACGCGAACACGGCGAGGATCTTCGTCACGACCAACCTCTCGGGCTGGACGCAGGTGCCGGGCGTGGCCCACAAGATCGCGGTCGGCAACGTGGACGGATCCTCCGGCGCGGATCTCCTGCTCGTGAACACGTCGTTCCGGCGGGTGGAGTGGACCTCAGCGCCGGCGTTCCCGACGCCCGCGATCATCCCGAGCGTCGCGGACCTCGTTTTCTCGGGCCGCGACATCGACGGCGACGGGAGGGACGACATCGTCGTCGTGAACACGGCGACGGCGAGGGTCTACTTCACGACGAACCGCTCGACCTGGATCGGAATGCCCGGAAACGCCCACACGATCGCCTTCGGCGACTTCGACGCGAACGGCGTCGCCGATCTCGCGGCGTGCAACACGGTGACCGGCGCCGTCCTCGTCTCGACCAACCGGTCGACGTGGACGCCGATCCCGGGCGCCGCGCACGCCCTTGCGGTCGCCGATTTCAACGGGCTCGGCGGCGACGACATCGTGGCTGCGAACAAGGGGTCGAAGCGCCTCTCCGTGACCGTCGACCTCGCAACGTGGACGCTCCTCACGCGGGTCTGGACCGCGATCCCGCTTCCCTGAGGCGCGGGCGGGCGGTCAGTACCTCGGCACGCTCGGGTCGATCTCGCTCGCCCACGCGAGGACCCCGCCGCGCAGGTTCTTGAGCTTCCGGTATCCGGCCTGCTCGAGCTTTTTCAAGGCGGCCATCGATCGTCCGCCGCTCTTGCAGTGGATGACGATTTCGTCCGCGGTCGAGAGCTCGCCGAGCCTCTCCATCAGCCTTCCGAGCGGGATGAGCCTCGAGCCGGGGATCTTCGCGATGGCGTACTCGTGCTCCTCGCGGACGTCGATCAGCACGAACCTCTCTTTCCTGTCCATCATCTCCTTCAATTGCCGGACGGTGATGTCGCGGTCGGAGGCGGCCGCCGCGGCCTCCTCGCCCCGGCCGACGCCGCAGAACGCCTCGTAGTCGACGAGCTTCGTGATCGAGGGCTTCTCGCCGCAGAGCGCGCAGCTCGGGTCCTTCCGGAGCTTCAACTCCCGGAAGCGCATGCGGAGCGCGTCGAAGAGGAGGAGGCGTCCGACGAGCGGCTCGCCCTTCCCGAGGAGGATTTTCAGCGCCTCGGTCGCCTGGATCACGCCGATCACGCCGGGCAGGATGCCGAGGACGCCGCCCTCGGCGCACGACGGCACGAGCCCGGGCGGGGGCGGCTCCGCGTAGAGGCAGCGGTAGCACGGCCCCTTTTCCGCCCAGAAGACGCTCGCCTGCCCGTCGAAGCGGAAGATGCTGCCGTAGACGTTCGGCTTTCCGAGAAGGACGCAGGCGTCGTTCACGAGGTAGCGCGTCGCGAAGTTGTCCGTCCCGTCGGCGACGACGTCGTACTCGCGAAGAATCTCGAGCGCGTTCTCGGACGTGAGCCGGGTCTCGTGGGTCCGCACGTCGACGTGCGGGTTCACGCCGCGGATGCGCTCGCGCGCCGAGTCGAGCTTTCTCTTCCCGACGCTGTCGGTCGAGTGGAGGATCTGCCGCTGGAGGTTCGACTCGTCCACGACGTCGAAGTCGACGATCCCGAGGCGGCCGACGCCGGCGGCGGCGAGGTAGAGGGCGAGCGGCGAGCCGAGGCCGCCGGCGCCGATGCAGAGGACGCTCCCGCCCTTGATGCGTCGCTGGCCGTCCATGCCCACCTCGGGCATGATGAGGTGCCTCGAGTAGCGGAGGATCTCCTCGTTCGAGAGCGGGTTCGCGCCCGCGCCATCGGACGTCCCGCCCGCGATCGAGGGGATGATGCTGACGACGTCGTCCTTCTCGAGTCGCGTCGCGCCCTTCTCCTTCAGGTAGCGGACGTCGTCCTCGTTCACGTACACGTTGACGAACGATCGGAGCCTCCCGTCCTCCGAGAAAAGGTGCCGCTTCAGGTCAGGGAACCGCGTCGTCAGGTCGGCGAGCGCGGCGTCGACCGTCGTGCCGCCCGCCTCGATCGCGTCGGCGCCGCCCGCGAAGGATCGGAGGGCGGTCGGGATGAGGATCTTCGTCGCCATGGGCTCAGGTCTCTCCGGTTGTCGATCTCGGCGGCTCGATCACCACGGGCTCCTCGACGAAGGCCTCGCGGTCCTCGCGGAGCCGGAACGCGGCGAGAGCGCCGGAACGGCCCTTCTCGACCGCGACGATCGCGTAGGCGTACCACGGCCAGGCGTGTTCGAGGTCGAACGCGCTCGGCCGGGCGGGATGGTCGGGGTGGGAATGGTAGAAGCCGACGACCTCGAGGTCTTGCGCTCTCGCCGCGACCTCGCCGCGGCGGTACTCGTCGGGTGAGATGAGGTAGCGGTTCCCTCGCGCGTCCTCCTCGCGGGCGTTGTCGATCGGGAACGACGCCTTCACCCGCCGGACGGCGTCTTCGATGCGGCCGAGAAGGAGCCCGCAGCACTCGTGAGGGTACGTCTCTTCTCCGTGCGACCGGATCGCCTTCTCGACGTTGGTCGCCAGGGCGAGCTTCTCTTTCGTCACCCGTCGTCCTCCCAGAACCGCTCGGACAGGTATTTCCCGCCGCCGTCGGGGAACACCGTGACGACGACTCCCTCCTCCAGGCCGCGCGCGACCTCGATCGCGACCGCGAGCGCCGCGCCGGAGGAGACTCCCGCGAAGAGGCCTTCCTCGCGCGCGAGGCGGAGCACCATCGCGTGGGCCGCTTCCGTCGCGCACGCGCGGTCCTCGTCCGCGACCGCGGGGTCGTAGATCCCGGGCACGAGCGCGGTCGGCATGTGCTTCAGCCCCTCGAGCCCGTGCAGAGGGGAATCGGGCTGGAACGAGACGCAGCGCACGCCCGGGATCGCCTCCTTGAGGCGCCTCGCCGTGCCGACGAACGTGCCGCTCGTCCCGAGGCCCGCGACGAAGCGGTCGATCCTCCGGCCGGTCTGCTCGAGGATCTCTGCGGCCGTCGTCTCGTAGTGGGACCGCCAGTTCGCCTCGTTGTTGTACTGGTCGAGGTAGACGTAGCGATGAGGTTCCTCGGCCGCGAGTCGGCGGCACTCGCGCTGCGCGCCGTCGGTCGCGTGGCGCGGATCGGTCAGGACGAGATCGGCGCCGTGCGCGCGAAGCGTCTTCAGCCGCTCCGGGCTCGCGTTCGCCGGGACGCAGAGCTTGACCCGATGCCCGAGAGCGGCCCCGATCCACGCGAGCGCGATTCCGGTGTTGCCGGACGTGGCGTCGAGTACGGTCTTTCCCGGGGCGAGCCGGCCCGTCTCCTCCGCGCGCCTCAGCATCGCGAGCGCCGGGCGGTCCTTGACCGAGCCGCCGGGATTCGATCCCTCGAGCTTCGCGAGAATCGAAACCCCTTCTCTCAGGCGCTCGCGGCCGACCTTCCGGATCTCGACGAGAGGCGTGCCGCCGACGAGATCGAGGATCGAGGGGAGACGGGCGTTCGGTTTCATCGGCGGGTGCGATTCGCGGACGCTCGGGCGGCGGCTCCGCCGCGGGGGCGCTCGGAGCGGCGCGGCCTCAGTTCCGGCCGTCCGCCGGCGGATGGGCCGAGCCTCCGCCCTCGGCCGTGCCCTTTTTTCCGCCCGCCTTCTTGCCCGGGGACGCGAGCTTTCCGCCGGGGTTGCCTCCGATCTCGATGTTGAGATCGAGCTTGTCGCGGAGGTTCTCCAGGACGTCGACGTAATGGGAAACCGTGTCGACGACCTCCCAGAGGTCGACGCAGTTCTCGGCTCCCTGGGGCAGGGAGGCGAGGCGGGCCACCACCCGGAGCGGCGCCAGGGCGCGGTCGACTCCGTCCGCGAACTCCTTGTAGGCGCTCTCGATGTGGTCGGCGTGGGACTTCTTCTCGGAGGGCTGCACGGCGGCATTATAGCGGACGGCCCGCGGGCCCGTTCCGGGTCAAGATCCGCGTCCCGCCTCGCCGATAGAGACCCTCGATCCGGCTTCTCCCTGGCTTGCGTGGAAGTGCGGGCCCGATCTCGACATCCGACGACGCCCGCTCGGCGTTCCGGGGCCGTGTGGCGCGCGCGGCCCGGTCGCGGCCGGCCAGCGTCCGGAGCGGCCGGCGCGGACCCTTCGCGAGAGGACTCGACCCCATGGATTTCGCAACCCGGCCCGAAGCTCTGGCTCGCTTCGGCCGACGCTTCCTCTGGCCCCTCGTCACGGCCGCGCTCGTCGCCCTCCTCGTTGGCCTCGTCTACTCCAACTCGGTCACGAAGTCCTTCCACGCCGACGACACCGTCACGGTCTTCGCCGGCCCGACCGTGAAGAGCGTGGGCCAGATCCCGCGCTACTTCGGCGACGCGCGGTACTTTCAGCGGAGCCCCGACGGCATTCTCTATCGTCCGCTCGCGCAGGCGACCTACGCGCTCGACCACGCCGTCTCGGGCGATTTCGCGATCGCGTACCACGTCACGAACCTCCTTCTGCACGGGCTCGCGACGGCTCTCTTCGGGTGGTTTCTCCTCCGCGTCCTCGACCGGAGCTGGCCCACCGTCGATCCGCGGTTCACGGCCGCCTTCGCGATCGCGGGGGCCGCGCTCTTCGCCGTCCACCCGATGAACTCCGAGGCCGTCAACTACGTGAGCGCGCGCTCCTCGCTCCTCGCCGGCGCGGCGCTCATGGGGTCCTTTCTCGTCTACCTGCGCGAGGAAGGCCCGGGAGTCCGGGGCGGTCCCCTCGCCCTGGCGCTACTCCTCTTCCTCGCCGCGCTCTTCTCGCGCGAGGCGGCGGTCGTCTTCCCGGCGGCGGTCGTCCTCTTCGACGTCGCGTTCCGGCGCGGCACGCTGCGCCGGAGGATTCTCCCGTGGATGACGTTCGCCTTCGTGGCGGTCGCCTACCTCGGCCTCCGGAAGGCCTTCCTCGGCACGATCGGCGTCGATCTCTCCGCGAGCCAGTGGGCCGGCGGCCCGGACCCCTTCCTCGCGTCAGAGAGGGGGATCGGCACGCACTTCCTCACATCCGCGAAGGTGTACTTCATGGCGGCTTCGCTCTTCCTCGCGCCCGTCTCTCTCTCGGTGGCGCGGGACGTGTCGTTCGTGGAATCGGTCTTCCAGGGACAGGCGCTCCTCTCGCTCTTCGGGCTCCTTGTCGTCGTGGCGGGCGCGGTCTACGCCCTCCGCCGCGCGCCCGTCGTGGCGTTCGGCGCGCTCTGGTTCCTCCTCTTCCTGTTCCCGGCGAACGGGATCGTCCCCGTCCAGACCGTGTTCCAGGAGCACCGGAGCTACGTGCCGGCGATGGGGCTCGTCCTCCTCGCAGCGGAGCCCGCGCGGCTCCTCTTCCTCGCGCTCGCGCGGCGGGTCGGGTTCCGGGGCTTCGCGGTCGGCGGCTCTCTCGCCGCGCTCGCGCTCATCGTCATGATGGCGGGAATCACGCACGTCCGGAACGGGGCCTGGGTTGACAATCGTACGCTCATCGAGGACGCCGCCGCGAAGGCCCCGGACAGCCCGCGAGCGCTCCACGCCCTCGGTCTCGAGCTCTCGCGGATCGCCAAGTTCGACGAGGCGGAGAAGACGCTCGAGAAGTCGATCGACCTCCGGCCGCAAAACGCCCAGGCGCGCCTCGCGCTGGCGCGCGTGAAGGAGCAGAACGGGAAGGGGCCGGAGGCCGAGGAGATCCTGAAGAACCTCGTCTCCGACTTCCCCCGCTCGGCGGTCTCGGCATTCGAGCTCGGGCTCTTCTACCAGCGCCGCGGCAAGGCCGACCTCGCGCTCGACGCGTACGAGCGCGCCATCCAGAACGATCCGAAGTACGCCGACGCGCATCTCAATCTCGGCTGGCTCCTCCGCGGCATGGGCAAGAACCAGGAGGCGCTCGACCACCTGAGAACGGTCCTCAAGATCGAGCCGGACCACCGCCAGGCGCCGATGGTGCGCGCGAGCATCGACGAGATCAAGAATCCGAAGCCGAAGAAGACCGCGCCGGAGCCGCCCCCGAGCGAAGCGGGAGAGGGGGCCGGCGCGCCGAGTCCGGCGCCTCCCGGCGGCGACGCGGCGCCCCCGCCCGAAGGGGGCGACGCGAACCCGCCCCGCGAGCCGGGCGGCGAGGCCCCTCCGCAGGGCGAGGCCTCCGCGGGCGGCGGCGAGAAGCCGCGCGGCGACGTCTGAGAGGCGGATCGGAACAAAGCGCCGGGAAGCCGCGACCGATTTCGGGCGTCGCTCCCGCGCGGGCCGCCCGGCAGGCGTCACCGGAGGCCGAGGAAGGGCTCCGACCTCTTCTTCGCGAGACGACGAGAAGTCGGGGTCGAAGACCCTAGTTCTTCGCCGCCGTCCGGTACGTGAGCCTTCTCTTCCAGCCCGCGTTCTCGGCGAGGGGCCGCCCGTCCGCCACGACGTGGGCCTTCGGGAGCGCGTTCACGGGGCCGGCCGCGGGATCGGGCGGGAGGGAGATGTCCCGCCCCGACGAGAGCGTGACGCGCCTCGAATCGAGCCCTCCGAAGTAGAACTCGACCTTTTCGGGCTGGGGGCCCCGATAGCCGTCGGCGGTCGTTCTCCGGACGAGCGTCTCGTTTTTCTCGTCCGTGTCGAAGTCGCCCGCGTAGATGTCCGCCACGGCCACGTCGAGCGGCACCCAGCCCACGCCCGGGGCGTCGAACTCGATCCAGCAGTGGTAGCTCAAGTCGGCGTCGCCGCCGTCGAGATCGGGCTTCATGAGCGAGCCGTAGACGATGCGCGTCGGGACCCCGGCCGCACGCGAGAGCGAGGCGAAGAGGGAGTGGAAGTCGGTGCAGTTGCCCGTCCTCGTCTCGAGGCAGTAGGTCGTGCTGCCGACCGCGGAGGCCTTCTTCGCCGCGGGGTCCTTGACCCAGTAGTCGACGTTCTCGAGCACCCAGTCGTAGATGCGACGCGCCGCCTCGATCGGGTCGCGCGCATCGCCGACGATCTCCTTCGACAACGCGCGGATCCGGTCGTCGACGACGACGTGCTCGTCCGGCTCGAGGTACCGGGCGAGTTCTCTCTGCTCCGTTTCCGTGGGGAACCGCGACGAGCCGGGCTTCGCGGCCGGCCGGACCTCGGACCGCGTGAGCCGGAAAGTCTCCCGGACGACGATCTCCCGCTCCTTCGGCTCGCGGGCCTCGACGTAGAGGACGTCGTTGCCCTCCGAGTCGCGAACGATCCTGTGGGCCCAAGGCGCCTCGACGCGGAACCCGGTTATCGATTGCGCGGGATCGGCCTGCGGCATCGCGAACCAGATCCTCACCTCGCGGGCGCCCTCGGGCACCGAGATCGTGAGCTCGTGCTTCACGTCGAAGGAGTCGCTCCGGGCCGCCCGCGCGCAGCCGGCTGCCGCTGGCCACGCGAGACCGATGACGACGACGAGACGAACGACGGCGCTGCTCATGGGTGTGACGCTCCGAGAGCCCCGCGGCCCCGGCGTGGCCTGTTCAGAATTGGTAGCTCACGTACGCCTGGACGCGATTGTCCGTGCCGTCCGAAAAGCCCACGTACTCGGTCGTCCAGTGGAGGTAGTCGATCCCGAACTCGACCGGCGAGAAGCGGAACCGATTCCCCAGGTACCAGATCTTGTTCGCGGCGCGGCCGCCGGCGGCGAGGTCGTCGTTGTCCGGATCGTCCGTCGAGTAGCCGGCGGAGACCGTGTACCAGGAGACGGGCTTCACCGAGACCTCGATCCAGCCGCCCATCGAGTCGATCGTGTCGCCGGTCGCCCGGTTGATGCCCTGGAAGATGCCGCCGCGCACGTCGTCCACGTTCGTGCCCGCAAAGCCCTCGCCCTTCAGCCAGACGACGTCTTCGTGGATCGGGATCGTGACGTCGAACCCGTAGGCCTCGCTGTCGAATCGCGTCTCTCCGGCGATGCGCTCGTCCGGGTTCTCCCAGGCCCGATGGACCCAGAGGCCCGCTTCGAGGTCCTTCATCCCGAGAATCGGCGTCCTGAGCGCGGTCCGCGCCTGCAGCGTCGGAAGCCCCGACGTCTCGCCGTCGCGGTAACCGGCCCCGTACGATCCGGGCGAATCGAGATCCTGGTTGTCGTCCGCGCCCGTGAGGCCGATCTCGCCCTGGAAGAGGAGGCGTCCCTCGCCGACGGGCGTCGAGAATTCGGGGCGGAACTGGGGCCGGCGGTCCCCGAGGTTGCCGGCTCCCCACATCACGAGGTCGGGGTTCACGACGGGGTAGAGCGGCGAGATGACGTCCGCAGTCTGTCCCGCGAGGACCGAGAAGTCCCCCCAAGCGAGCTTCGCCCACGCGTGGCGCATCCGGATGGCCGAGCGCGACTCGGACTGGCCCGCGAGACCGCTGTTGTAGAAGTCGATCTCGAGCTTGCCAATCACGGCGGCGTTCCCGAGCGCGGAGATCGTCCCTCCGTCGACGTCGAGCCCGAGCCGGGTCAGTCGCGGGTGGATCGTGAGGTCGGACCGGTTCTTCCCGCCGGCGCCGACGCCGGGAGGGGCGTCGCCGTCCTCGGAGAGCACCCACCCGATCGTCTGAGTGTTGCTGGGGCGCGAGTCGTCGTAGATCGCGTCGAGCCGGAGATGGCCGTAGAAGCGGAGCTTCGACGCCGAGGCCGAGAGGTCCTTCCACCGAAGGGCGTCCTTCGACGCGGCGACGAGCTCGTCGATCGAGCGCTCGAGCTCGCGCGCTTCCGCGGGATCGCCGCCGGGGCCGCGCGCCGAGGCGAGCTTTTGGCGGAGCGACTCGATCTCCGCCTCCTGCCGGCGGATTTTTTCCTCGAGGGCTCCGTGGGCGCGCTTCAGCTCCTCGATCTCCTGCTTCAAGTCGCCGTTCTGGGCGCGTGCGGGCGCGGCGCAGACGGCGACCAGGGCGAACGCGACGAGCGGCCTCATGCCATCCTCGGCTCCTCCCCGGAGTCGGCGCGGCCCGGCCGCCGGGGTCGCGCGCGTTTCTATCCGCGCGGGTCGAGGGAGTCAACGAATCGATTTGTGACATCGAGAAGATCGATATACCAGCGGGCGCCGATGCAGTGGCTGGATGAAGCGTTCACACTAGAGGTCAGCGCTCGCGGCCGGCCGGCGCGAGGTCGATCGCGTCGAGGCCGATCGCGGTGCCCGTTCCCGACGCCGACGTCACCGAGAACTTGAAGCGGTGCGTCCCCGCGCGGAGGTGGCGCGTTCCCGCTGCGTACCGCTCGGCGGGGGCGAGGCGCTCGCCCGACGTGTCGAACGGCGCGCCGAGAGCGGTGCCGTCGATCTCGAGCTGAACGGCCGCGCCGCCCGGCTCGAGAGTGAACCAGAGCCCGACCGAGTAGAGCCCCGTCTCCGGCACGGGCACGTCGAGCTCGAACGAGGCGCCTGGCCCCGCTCCGACGAAGCGGATGTCGGTGTCGCCGCTGAAGAAGGGCCCGGCGCGCGCCATGGAGCGGATCTCGATCGAGCCCTTCGCGATGCGGCTCGCGCGGAGCGTCTCCGCCTCGACGAGCGCGGGGGTCGAGGCGCGGCGGAGGCGGATCGCGTCGATGCCGATCGAGTGGCCGGTGCTCTTCGCGTTCGCTCCGGCGACCTCGAACCGGATCGCGTGCCGCCCGGAGTGGAAGAAGACGGACGCCGGGAACGCGACCCAAGGGCCCGTGCTCTCGACCTCGCCCCACGCGTCGAACCGGCCTCCCGGGGAGCCGCCCGCCGTCGCGGCGATCTCCGCGTACGACGGCCCGACGGTCGGGCGCCACTCGATCGCGTAGTCGGCGCCGACCGGGACCTCGAGAGAGAACTCCATGGCGTCGCCGGGGCCGTCCGCGTCCATCCGCACCTGGCTGCCGCCGCTCCAGCCGAGCCGGATGTCCTCGACGAGGCACGGCTTCGATCCCGTCACGGCGAGGCTCTCGGCCTCGATCGCGCGGTCCTCGCGGCGCGGCGGAACGAGGCGGACGTAGTCGAGCCTGAGCCGCGAGCCGGGAGACTCGGCGGTCGCGCCGAGAGAGGTGAACCGGAGCGGCAGCACGCCCGATCCCGAGGCGCGCAGCCGGAAGAGCTCGGTCTCGACGCGGGACGCGGGGCTCTCCGAGCGGAAGCTCACCTCGGCCGCGGGCGAGCCGTCCGGCGCCGTCACCCGATAGCGCCCGCCGTCGGGAGCGGTCGCGATGCCGGCCACCACCGCGACGACGCCCGCCTCGCGAACGGGAACGACGATCTCGAATCCGTCCCCCGGTTCCGGGCCGTCGAACGAGACGGTGCGCCCGCCGGAGAATTCGCCGGGGAAGCCCGCCTCGGCGAGGGGAACGGGCATCGCGCCCTGACCCCGCGAGAGTCCGATCTCCTCCGCCTCGATCGCGTCCGCGACCCGGATGGGACGGAGGCGCCGGTCCGAGAAGGCGGGGACCTCGACGCCCTCGGGGTTCGGCCCGCGCTGGTAGAAGTATGCGGTCGCGGCGTAGTCCGTGCCCTCGGCGTCGTTCCGCCCGCCGTGCTCGAGCTCGACCCGGATCGACCTCCGGAACGGCACCGCGTCCGCGATCAGGAACCGGTACGCCGCGACGCGGCCGACGGGGGCGTCGAACGTGACGACGCCGTGGAGCGGGCCGGCGAACGCCCCGGCCGAGAACGCGCTTCCCGCGGAGAAGAAGCCGGGCGTGCTCGTGCCGACGACGGCGGGCACCGAAGATCCGTCGACGAAGATGCGCTCGTCCCCGCCGTGGAACTCGACGCCGGGCAGCCCCTGGATCGCGAGGGCGCAGCCGACGAGGTGCCCCGAGCCCGACGCCTCGAGGATCGTGACCGGAATCCCCGCGCGCGCGGTCTCCCGATTGAACCGCGCGTGGAACGTTCCCGACCCGGCGGCCTCGGCGGTCGTGCGGCGGTGGTGGGTCACCTCCCACTCCACGAGGCGCAGAGGCTCGGGCCCGTCGTTCACGACGTCGATCCGCGCGCCGCGCGCGAACGGCATGGGGAAGTGGCAGTAGAAGACGCCGTCGGACGCGAGCCCGAGCGGCAGCGATCGGTAGGGGGTCGCGCCGAACGCGCAGCCGAAGAAGTCGCCGAGGGGAACGAGGACGCTCGGCGCCGCCTCGCCGTCCCACCGCGCCGAGAGGACGGCGCCCCTCAGGACGTCCGGCGTCAGTGGCTCGACGCGAAGGCGGAGCGACAAGACGATTCCCGCGCCGCGGTCCTCGAAGAGGGAGAGCGACTCGCCGGGAGCGACGTCCGAGCGCCCCGACGCGACCCGGTCGCCGGGATCCGCATGGAACGGCGGCTCACCGGGGCGGCGCAGGAAGAGAAGAGCCCTGTCGAGCGACTCCTTCTCGACGCGGGAGAGCGCGGTCTGGAAGGTCGCCAGGCGCAGGGCATCGGGGTAGCGCGTCACGTCGACGTGGTACTCGAGCGGCGCGCCGGTCTCGACCTCGATCCGGCACGAGCCGCGGAACGGAATCGGCACGAGAGAGAAAGAGCCCCCTCCCGCGCTGCCCGAAAGCGGCGGAAGGAACGGCGGGAACCGGTTCTGGAAGAGGTCCGGGAACGGGCACTCGAGGCGCGGCTCCCGATCGCCGTCGAGGAAGAGCCGGAAGGTCCCGGTCGGGCTCTGGCACCAGATGCGCGTGACGCATCCTGGACCGTTCACCTCCGCGAGAACGAGGCGCGCCACCCGCGACTCGCCCGGGACGATGAGGTCGGCGTCGCCCCCCGTCGGATCCGACGACGAGAAGCGGAGCGCCTCCCCGTCGCGGAGAACGGGAAGCGACAGCCAATCGGCGAGCGCGTCGACGCCGCGCGGGGGCGCCCGTCGCGGCTGCGCCGCGGCCGGCGGAGCGGGGGCGATTGCGAGGACGATGACGAGCGCGGCCGAGGCCGCTGGCGAGACACGGACCATGCGCGGTCTCCCTCTCTTCATCTGGCGACGGCGCACGAAGCTACCACACCCGCGCCCGCCCTTCCCGGACGTCCGCGACTCCCTCCGCGGCGGCCGTCCCGGGCCGGCCCGACCCGGCGGGCGATCCCCGTCACCGCGGGCCCAAATGGAGGAGCTCGAAGCCGATCGCGTCGCACGCGACCAGCCGGTACTCGACCCCGTTCCGCTCGCCCTGGAAGGTCGCGCTCCACTCTGCGGCTTCGTGGAGGTGCCCGTAGACGCAGAGGTCGGCGCCCGCCGACTCGATGCGATCCGTGAAGGGGCTCGAGTTTCCGCCGAGGTCGAACGGCGGGTAGTGGCTGAGCGCGACGACCCGCGGCGCGTCCGGGAACCGGGCGCGGAGGTCCTCGATCGAGGCGTCGAGGTCCGCGAGCTCGCGAGCGATCGCGGCGTCCGTCTCCGCCTGCGACTTCCCGTGGAGCGGCACGAGATCCGTGCCGCGGACCCCGATGAACGCCACGTCGCCGATCCGGGCGGCGTTCCGCTTCAAGGGATGGACGGACGGCCCGAGCGCGGCCGCGAGACGCGCCCGGCTCTTGGGCCACCAGTAGTCGTGGTTCCCCTTCACGATCACCTTCTGTCCGGGAAGCGCGGCGAACCATTCGAGATCCTCGCTCGACTCGGCCGCCGTCATGCCCCAGGAGAGGTCCCCGGGAACGAGGACGACGTCTCCGGGGCCGACGAGCGCGCGCCAGGACTCGGCGATCCGCGCCGCGTGGTCCGCCCAGTGGTCTCCGAACTTCGTCATGGGCTTGTCAGACCGGAACGAGAGGTGGAGGTCGCCGATCGCGAAGAGGCTCATGCTCGGCGTCAACCGTACTTCTCGGGCGGCTCTCCGGGCTCGGGGCCGCCCGCGCCGGAGCGCTCGATCCGTTCGAGAAGCGCCTCCACCGAGAGCGTCCTCGCGCCGAGCTGCGCGGCGCGCCCGGCGACGGCGCGGTCGCGCGAGACGACCACGATCGTCTCCGGCGCGGCCGATCGCCGCACGGAGTCGACGATCGCCGCGTCGGCGTCGCGGGCGTAGACGACCTCCACGACGCCGCTCCGGCCGAGCGTCGTCGTGCCGGACGCGACGGTGCGGCTGTCGAACACGATCGTCACCGCCGTCCTCCGGTTCGTCAGCACACGGAGGAGACGAACGAGCGATTCCCGGGCGGCCAGGAGCTCGTCGGGCCTCATCGGGCCGCCCTTCAGCGCGTGGGCGAGGTTGTAGCCGTCGACGAGGTAGTGCGTCCGGCGGTGCGCCCCCAAGCGCGCGTCACGACGCGGCGGCGAGGGACGCGGCGCCGAACCCGGCCACGGCGGCCGCTTCCGCCTGGAAGAGCACCTCCGCGTTGTGAAAGAGCCCGGCGTTCAGCGCTTCGCCGAGGAGAGCGCCCCGCTCGAGGCACGCTCCAAGCACGATCCCGGAAGAGACTCCGAACGCGACGCTCGGAGTGAAGCGCAGTCCCTTCCGGCCGCGGAGGGCGCGCGTCACGCGCGAAAAGCCCTCGACGATCGAGCTCTCGTCTCCGGGAAGGAGCGAGAGGAGCGCGACTTCGTCGAGGCAGTCGGCCGGAGCCTTGATCCCGGCCCGCTTCAATTCGTCGAGAACGTGGCCGTAGCGCTTGACGACGACGTCCTCGTCGAGCCGCGAGAGCGTTAACACATGCGCGATGAGCGGGAGCGCGGCGCTCCGCCCGATCTTCGCGCGGACGAGGGCCTGGTGGATGGTGTCGACGCGCTCGTCGATCGTGTCGACGTCCCACGCCGAGCTCGTGAGGAGAGCGGCCATGGGCAGATCGTCCCTGTCGGCCGGAAGCCACCGGCGCTCGCGCATCTTCTCCCAGAGCGCGATCGCCTTCCGGATCGACTCCTCGCCGACCGCCTTCCCCCTCGAGCCGAGGAAAAGGATGAGCGCCGCGATCGCGGCGGGGTCGCCCTTGCCGAACCCGAGGGTGCCGAGGTGTTCCCGGACGCGCTGGTGCTCCTTCAGCGCCTTCTTCGGCTCCTCGCCCGAGCCGAGGAGGATGGTGGCGAGAACGAACCGGCGCACGGGAAAAAGGCCGGGAAAGAAAGACGAGTCCTTCCGCGCTATCGCGTCGGCGCGGTCGAGGTCGTCCTCCATCTCGTCCGCGCGGTTCCGCACGGCCGAGAGCGCGATCGCGGAGAGCTTTGCGAAGGTCCCTTCCGCCCATCGATGTCGCTTGCGCAGCCGGTCGAAGAGATCGACGAACCGGTCGATGCGGCGAAGTAGCTCTGTGGAGACGCTCGCCTGCGAAACGACGGCGGACGGGGACTGTTCCTGTCCCATGATCGTCGTGCTCCCTCGGGAATGGGCGGCGGGATTCTAGCGCAATCTTCGAGCGAAAACAGCATCGCCGCCCCGTGCTTCCCGATCCCGGCCCGTCGCGCCGGCGCGGGCCCGTGAGCCGCCGATTCTCGTAACTCCCGGTCCCGCTTGCGGTGGCGCGAGCCGCGCGACGGCTCTCGGCGAGAGGCGTGTTTTTTTCTTCTCCTCGGCTCTTCTCGCCTCCGCTCCTGGATCCGGCTCGGAGCCTCGAGCAGACGGGCGAGGCCGGCGAGCACCGGCGATCAGAATCCTCTCGGCTCCGGCGGAGTCTCGACCGGGGTCGACGTGTGATCGTGGACGATCTTCCAGCCGACGTCCTCGTACCGCCGCAGGATGACGGTGAAGCGACCCCACGACCGGGTCCCGTCGGAGGCGTCGAGGATGAACCTCCCGTTCACGGCGACGGAGTCCTGGCAGAGCGGGAGAAGGTCTATCTCGTCGAAGGCGAGGCGGCCCATCGTCTCCGAGGACGATCCGTAGCGCGACCGGAAGCGGCTCGCGACCTTCTCGAAGCCCACCGTCCGGTCGCCATTCGAAACGAAGACGGTGTCGCCGCTCCGGCGATACCCGTCGAGGAAGCCGTCGATGTCGCCCTCGTTCCAGGCGACCGACTGGCGGCGGAGAACGTCGAGCGAGTCCTGCAACTGGACGCGCGGCGTGACCCACGACGCGCAGGACGGGCCGACGGCGAGGGCGAGGAAGAGGGCGGTGGCGGTGGCGGTTCGCATTGGGAGACCTCTCGGGTCGGACTGACCGATCCACGATTACCACGAACTCCGCCGCAGCTAAAGCCTTTCTCCCCTAAGTCTTCGCGACGCTCGGCCCCGGCGAGTCGTTCGGGGAGATGTCGCTTCCTACGGGAGCTTCTCTTCGCGCGACCGTCGCCGCGACGAAGGACGTCGTGGCGGCGCGCATCGGGCGCGAGGCCTTCACCACGATCGTCGCCACGCACCCGGACGCGCTCGAGAAGGTGACCTGCGTCGTCGCGGCGCGCAGGGCGCGGAACGAGGCCTTTCTCGAGGAGGTCCGCCGCGACGCCCCGCCCGCGCGGCGCGCGGCGCTCGACCCCGTGGCCGGAGCCGGCCAGTGGATCCTCGCCCGCGTGAGGCATCTCCTCCGCTGAGGATCATCCAGAGACCTTGACGCGCGCTGCTCCCATCACCGACGATACGCGGGCGGCCGGCGACGGGGGTCGGAGGTCGGAGATGAAACGCCCATCTCGCGAAGCGAGGGGCCTCGGGCTCGCGAAGCGGGTTCTCTTCTCGCTCGCCATTCTCGTCGCCGCCCTGATCCTCGTCGAAATCGGCTTCCGCGCGCTCGCCCGCCGCCTGGGCGTCGATCCGGTCGCCGTCGGCCGATTCCGGGACTTCGTCTGGACCGGCAAGAGCCCGTACTTCGAGCCGCGGGCGTTCGTTTCGTTCGTTCACAGGGCGGGGCTCCCCGGCGTGACCTCGCAGGGCTTCGTCTCGGCCGACTACCCCGTCGAGCGCGGGCCCTCGACGCTCCGAATCGCCTGCCTCGGCGGCTCGACGACCGAGAGCCTGACGGCGGAGGGCCTCGCGGGCACGTATCCGAGCCTCCTCGAAGGCTACATCCGCAAGTCGGGGCGGACGGACGCCCAGGTGATGAGCTTCGGGATGCCCGCGTGGACCACCGCGGAGACGATGGTCAACTACTTCATCCGGGTCCAGGACTACGCGCCCGACATCGTCATCCTCCACCACGCAGTGAACGACGTGGCGGCGCGGATGTGGCCCGGGTACCGCGACGACTACTCGCACTTCCGGATTCCGTGGAGGGAGCCGCGGTTCGGCCTTCTCTACCGCGTAATCGTGCGGGCGAGCGATCTCGCCGCGTGGATCGAGACGCGGCGGCTCGGAGGCGTGGACGTGACGACCTTCGTCGACCGGCACGTCGAGCGGAGCCTCGTCGAGCGGCCGATCGCGCCCGAGACGTCGCGGGCGTTCCGGCGCAACGTGCGGACCGTCTGCCGCCACGTGCGGCTCGAGGGCGGCTTCCCCGTGCTCGTGACGATGCCCTACGACCTCGACGCGACCGCCTACGAGAACCACAAGCGCGGCATCGAGGAGCACAACGAGATCCTCCGCGACCTGGCCAAGGAGGAGGAATTCCTCCTCGTCGACGCGGCCGCGGATGCCCGCGAGCGCTGGCTCGCGTGGAAGCCCCAGTTCGTGGACATCGTGCACTTGACGAAGGAGGGAAACCGGCGGAAGGCGGCCCTCATCGTGCGCGCGCTGGCCGGCGCGGGGCTCCTCGACACCGCGGCGAGGAGGAAGTAAGACCCCCCCTTTTTCTGTCGCCGGGCTCGCGCCGTCCCGCTCTTGGGTCAGGGCAGAGCGAGCACGAGGGTGGCGACCGAGCCCGGGGCGACGTCGATCGTCTTTTCGACCGGCTTCGATCCGTCCGGTGCGACGAGCGCGACGTTGTACGTCCCCGGAGGCAGAGGGCCCACGCGCTTCCGGCCGGTCGTGTCGAGCGCGGAGGCGCTCAGGAACTCGTTGCGCTCGGAGAGCGTGAGAAACTCCGTCCACGGAGGCGAGCCGGGGGCGGCGATCGGCGCGGTCTCGACCCTGAGCCTCGAGGCGGAGCGCGGCTCCGCCGCGGTCACGCGGACGTCGATGCTCGATCCGGCGACGAGATCGACGGCCGTCTCGCTCTCGGCGGCGGACGAGACGCGCGCCTCGAGGACGCCGGCCGAGAAGACGCCGTCCTCGTGCCACGCGAAGAGAGGGTGCGCACCCGGAGCGAGCGGTCCGACGCGGAAGCCCCCGTCCGGGCCGGACGAAGCCTCGAGCTTTTTTCCCCGAGCGCCGTCGAAGACCGCGACCCGGACTCCGCTCCTCGGGAGTCCGTCGAGGAGAGCCGTGCCGAACGCGTAGCCGCCTCGCGCGGCCCGGATCTCCGCCTCGCCCGCGGGCGCTCCGGGCGGGACGGCGAGCCGCGCTCGCCCGGATCCCAGGAATGCGCCGGTTTCCGCGACGTGGGCGACGTACGCGCCGGGCGGGAGCCGCTCGAAGCGCGCGACCCCGTCGTCGCCGGACGCCGCTGCGATCGCGGGGGCGGGGACGGCGTCGGGGATCCCCGGGCGGTCGTCGTGGGCGAGGAGGACGGTGACGCCCGGTACCGGGGCGCCGTCCGTTGCGTCGAGGACCTTGACCGTGGCGCGGCCGGGCGGGATCTCGATCGACTCGCGGACGATTCCGGTCTCGGGCACGTCGCAGAAGGACCCCGCGAGCGTGCCGTCGATCGCGATCCAGGTGCGCGTCGGCGGAAGGCCGGGCAGCCGCGCCTCGCCGTCCCGGTCCGTGAGCGCCGACACGTCGGGCGAGTGAGGGACCCCGATCGGGAACGCGCGGAGGCGCGCGCCCTCGACCGGCTGCCCGCCGGAGAGGATCCGCGCGCGCACCTCTCCGGGGAAGGTCGCGTTCCTGAGAGCGATCGTCGTCTCGGAGCGGATCGGCACGACGATCGACGCGACCCAGTAGGACCATTCCCAGCGCTCGCTCCCGCTCGAGCGGAAAAGCGTGACGTCGTAGCGCCCCGGCGAGAGTCCGTCGACCGTGGCGGCGCCGGAGTCGTCGACCGCCGCCTCCGCGCTCGCGCCGGGCCGCGCGACGCGCAGGCGCCACGATTCGCCGGGAACGGGCGCACGGTCGCACCTGAGCGCCGTGCGCGACGCGCGCGCGGGCTCGAGAGCGAAGCGGAGCGGCCCGTCGTCGCGCAGCCCGCGCGCGAGAGGCGGCCGCGGCGCCGACTCGGCGCGGACGCTCCGCGCCGATTCCGGGACGCCGACGAGCTCGAACGTGCCGTCGCTCGCGGTCACCGCCGGATCGACGAGGGGCGCGGGATCGCCGCCCGTGAGGGCGACGACGGTCGCGCCCGCGATCGGGTTGCCGCTCGCGCGGTCGACGACGATGCCAAAGACGCTTCGGCCCGGCCGGAGCTTCACGCTCGCGACGGCGCCCGGTCCGGGGAGGATCGCGCGGGTCGACGCGACCGCGCTCCCCTCGGTCCTGAGGCGCACGGCGACCGGACGGCCCTTCTCGAGGCCGTCGATCACGAGGACGCCGTCGCGCGCCTCGCGCCACGTCCAACGCCCGGGCGCCGCGTCCGCGAGGACGCGCACGGAAGCCGCGACGCGCGCGGGTTTTTCGCCTTCCGGCCCGACGACTCGTATCTCGAGCGAGTCCGCGAGCGCTCCGAGCGAGGCGAACGCGAGGACGGGGCCTGCTACGGCGGCGGCGGCGGCGGCGAAGCGCGTCACGGGCCCTGACGTTCCGCCCTCGGGCGGAAGCCCCTCTCTGCGAGATACGCGAGGCTCGTCGTCGCGCGCTCGATCGACATCTCGAGCACGACCGGAACGTCGCGGCGCGGCCCCGACGCGATCGACTCGAGGAACGGGACGACGTCGCAGACGCCGCGTCCGAGCGACCAGTGGAGGTCGTCGCGGCCGTCGCAGTCGTTCAGGTGGAACTCCCTCACCCGGTCGCCGAACGCTTCGATCCACTCGCCGAACGGCACCTTCGAGCGGAGCCGTGCGTGCGCGAGATCGAAGCAGAGCCCGACGTCCGGGGCCGAGTCGGCGAGGCGGACGAGCGTCGACGGATCCTCCTCGAAGAAGTTTTCGACGAGGAGGTCGACCTTCTCCCGCTTCGCCTCCGGGGCGAGCTCCCGGAGGGTCTCCGCCGCGGTCTCGCACCAGGACGCCTCGACGCCGCGCGGCAGGAGCGGGTTGAACCCCGAGTGGATCACCATGCGGGCCGCTCCGATCTCGCGGGCGGCGCGGAGCGCCGCGGCCGTCGCCTTCGCGGTGAACTCCCGCACGAAGGGCTCCGGGCTTCCGAGATTCAAGTCGTAGATCGGTCCATGCGCCGAAAGCGGAACCGCCTTCGGGCGAAGGGCGAGCGCGCGGAGCGGGGCGAGCGCGCCGGGGCCGTCGATGTAGGTCCGCGTGTCGAAGAGGGAGAACTCGACGCCGGCGCCCGAGCGACGCGCCGCGTCGAGCGCGGGCTCCGCCTCCCCCGGCGCGGCCGCCAGGAAGAACGTGATGTCTCCGGCCGTTCGTCGCGTCATGCGCCGCGATGGTAATCGGAATCGGGCATGACTTCCACGCGCCGGAGGACGAGCTCTCCCGCGTCGATTGACACGCCGAGCGGGCGCCGGTTAGAGTCCTTCGAACCCGCATGCCTCCCCGCACGGCGGCCGTTCTCTGCATCGGAAACGAGATCCTCACCGGCAAGGTCGAGGAGTCGAACGCCCGATTCCTCTCGCGCGAGCTCTGGGAGCTCGGCGTCCGCCTGCGCCTCATCGAGACGGTGCCGGACGAGATTCCCGTCATCTCGGAGCACCTCCGGCGCATGGCGCCGGGACACGACTTCGTCATCACGACGGGCGGCGTCGGCCCTACCCACGACGACGTGACGATGGAGGCGGTCGCGGTCGCGCTCGGCCGCCCGCTCGTCCGCATTCCCGAGTTCGAGAAGGGGCTCCGCGACTTCTACAGGGAGCGGTTCAACGACGTGATCGGCCGCATGGCGGACGTGCCGAGCGGCGCGCGGCTCACGTGGAAGGACCAGCTCTTCTTCCCTCTCGTGCAGGTGGAGAACGTCACGATCCTGCCCGGCGATCCCGAGATCATGCGCCGCAAGTTCGCGGCGCTGAAGGAGTCGTTCCGCGGCGTGCCCTTTCGCCTCGCGAAGATCTTCACGACGCGGGACGAGGGCGAGATCGCGAACGCTCTCCGCGACGCCCTCGCGCGCGTGCCTTCGGTCGAGATCGGATCGTACCCGGTCTACTCTCACGCCGACTACCGCGTCATGGTCACGATCGAGTCGACGGACGTCGGCGCCGTGACGGCCGCGCGGGACGTCCTCCTCGACGCGTTCGGCCGCGAGACGATCGTCCGCGTCGAGACGCGGTGAGGCGGTCGCGCGGCTGCCGCGCCGTCGTTCAGGCTCCCTCGGCGCTCGCGAAGCGCCGCCGGAAGAGGACCACGGCGATCGCCGAGAATGCGACCGCGATCCCGAGGAGGACCGCGACCTCGGGGAGGACCGCGCCGGCGCCGCGGCCGTACCACCACAGGTCCCGGTACGCGTCCATCGCCCAGGCATTGAGCGTGAAATGGCTCGCGGTGACCATCCAGCTCGGGATCCCGATCTCGGCCACGAGCGGGAACCACGAGCCGCCGACCGCCGACATGACGAGGATGACGAGCGTCGAGATGCCCTCGATCTGCTTCTGCGTGCGGCCGATCGTCGCGATGAAGACGCCGAAGCTCGTCGCCGCCGCGCACAGTGCGGCGCTCACGAGCAGGAGGCCGCCGAGGTGGTCCCTGATCGGCAGCCCGAAGACGACGGCGCCGAAGGCGAGCATGACGGCGATCTGCACGAGGCCCACGACGAACGTGAAGAGGAACTTCCCGTGGAGGATCGCATCGCGCGGAGCGGGCGAGAGGAGGAGCCTCTTCAGGGTCCCGTCCTCGCGCTCGCGGAGAAGCGTCCCGCCCGCGGCGACGAGCCCGAAGAGGAGCATCATCACGGCCGTGCCAGCGACCGACTGGCTCAGCATCGCGATCTTCTGGCGGGCGGACTTCTCGATGTGCTCCCCGCCGAGCGCCGTGTCCTCGAGCGAGAGCATCGAGCCCATGCCGTCGAACTCGAAGTCGTCCCCGTCGTCCCCGCCCGACCCGCTCGCCGCGGTCGCCTTCTCGATCGCGTCGTCGAGGTAGGAGAAGAACGACTTCGCGAGCCCCTCGGCCCCGCTCGCGGCCTCGGGGCCGAGCTTCAGGGCCTCCGAGAGCTGCCGGATGCCGCGGAGCGCCATCGCGCGGCCGAGGTCGCCACCGAACGCGCGCATGAGCCCCTGGAAGATCGCTTGCGTCGCGATCTGCTTCTCGATCGACCGCGACGCGTCTCTGACGAGCTCGAGCGACGGCATCTCGCCTCTCTCGAGCGCGGCCTCAAGTCCGGGCTTGATGACGAGGCCGAGCGAGAAGTCGCCCTTCCTCACTCCCTCGACGACGCGCTCGCGCGTGTAAGGGTCGCCGGACTTCGGCCGCGTCGTCGCGTCGGCGAGCCCCGACTCGTTCAAGACGGAGACGAGCTTCGCGCTCGCGTCGGTCTGGTCGAGGTCGGCGACGCGGATCGCGAGCTTCGGGAGGCGTCCGTCGCCGCCGCCCGTGCCGATGCTGCCGAACACGCCGGCGAATACCGAGACGAGCGCGATGGGGAGGAGGAAGCCGAGGGCGAGCCCCATCTTGTCCCGGACGTAGAGGCGGGCGTCCTTCTTCGCGAGGCCGAGAGAGAGCGCGAGCGTCTCTGACATCTATGTGTTCAATCCCTGAGCTTTCGCCCGGTGAGGGCGAGGAACACGGTCTCGAGATCGGGGCTCCTGAGCGTCACGGCGCGGAGCCCGATCCCTTTCTGCGCGCAGCGCGTGAGGATTCCCGGCAGGTCCCCGGCGCCCTGCACGGGGATCGTGACGGTCTCGCCGCGGGCTTCGAACCGGGCGTCTCCCAGCGCCGCGCGGAGCCGGCCTTCGTCGGGAACGGCATCGGTCGGAAACGCGAGCTCGAGCTGCTCGCCGCCGCCGGCCCTCTGGATCAGCTCGTCTCGGGTGCCGGAGGCCACGAGCCGGCCGTGGTCCATGATGCCGATCCGGTCGCACAGGCGCTCGGCTTCCTCCATGTAATGCGTCGTGTAGACGACGGTCACGCCGCGCGACTTGAGCGTTCCCACCATCTCGAACAGGTGGTTGCGCGACTGGGGATCGACGCCGACCGTCGGCTCGTCGAGGAGGACGATGGGCGGCTCGTGGACGAGGCCGATGGCGAAGTTGAGCCGCCGCTTCATCCCTCCGGAGTATGTCCCGACGCGGTCGGTCGCCCGGTCCTCGAGGCCCGCGAGAAGGAGCGACTCACGCATGCGCTCGTCGAGGCGAGCGCCCGAGAGGCCGTAGAGGCCTCCGAAGAATCGGACGTTCTCGCGCGCCGTCAGGTCTGCGTAGAGCGACACGTCCTGCGGGACGTGGCCGATGGAGCGCCGGACCGCGGTGGGCTCCGAGACCGCGTCGGCCCCGTTCACCGAGACGCGGCCGGAGTCCGGCCGGACGAGCGTCGAGATCATCGAGATCGTGGTCGTCTTGCCGGCGCCGTTCGGCCCGAGGAGCCCGAAGCACTCGCCGCGGCGAACCTCGAGCGAGAGGCCGTCGACGGCGGCGAGTGCGCCGTAGCGCTTCTTCACATCCGTCAGGCGGAGGGCGATCTGGTTTTCGGCCATGTCGAACCGCCGATTACGGGCGGGGGCCCGCGCTATTCGGATCCGTTTCGCGGAGGACGCGCATCACGGCTCCTCGTGGCGGGCGATCACGCGCGTGCGGATGCCGCCGCGGACATTGAAGTCGCCCTCGACCTCGATTCTCCGGGGCCGCACCGCGGCCACGAGGTCGTCCAGGATGCGATTCGTCACCGCCTCGTGGAAGGCGCCCTCGCCACGGTACGACCAGAGGTAGAGCTTGAGCGACTTGAGCTCGACGCAGAGGTCGCGCGGGACGTACGTGATCCGGATGACCGCAAAGTCGGGCTGGCCGGTCCGGGGGCAGAGGCAGGTGAACTCGGGCGCCTCGAACCGGATCTCGTACTCCCGCTTTGGCGTCGGGTTCGGGAAGGTCTCGAGGCTCTTCGCGGGAGACGTGGCCATGCGGGGGACATTTGTATCACGGGTCGCAGACGCCTGTATCACGGGTCGCAGACGCCTGTATCACGGGTCGCAGACGCCTGTATCACGGGGTCGCAGACGCCTGTATCACGGGGTCGCAGGCGCCCGCATCACGGGGTCGCGGACGCCCGCATCACGGGATCGCGGGGGCCTGCATGTCGGTGCCGCGGACGCCCGGCTTCCGGGGCTTCCGGGCGCGCGCTGCGATGGGCGGGGCCCGCCCTCGAGATCCGGCCCCGGTTGCGGGCCCCTTCCGCCGGTGGAACAATGCTCCGTCCGCGGCCGAGGGACGCCGCCGGCGGCTTCGGAGCCGACGTCGGCCAGCCGCGACCCCGCTCGGGCGCCGCGCGACCACGCGACGCCCGAGAGCTGTAGTCGGAGTCCGAGGAAGGGCCCAGGACTCTTCGCGAGATCGGGGCCCGGTCGGCTGCGGTTCTAGTCCGTGAAGCGCCCGGCGCGCGCGTCCGCGCGCGGAGCGACCCCGAGGGACATGACGCCACCGAGCGACGCATCGACGCCGGGGGACGGGGCGACGCCGCGCCACCGGGCGGCGGGCACGGCCCTCGTCCTCGCCGGGGCGGTGGGACTCCTCCTGGCGGGCGCCGGCGCGGTCCTCATCCGGCGCTTCGAAGGCGTCGCGAGCGGCGCGCGCGATCTCGGCAACTTCCGGGCGCGCCTCGACGTCGCCGCCTCGCGCGCGGGTTCTCCGCCGTTCCGGTTCGCCGTCCTCGGCGACGTCCGGCGGCGGGTCGGCTCGCTCGCCGCCGATCTCTCGTATCTGCGCGACCGGGGCGACGTCGCATTCGCCGTACAGACGGGCGACCTCGTGGCCGAGGACACTCCGGAGCGCTACCAGGTCGTCCTCTCGACGCTCCGCCGCGTCCTTCCGGGCTTTCCGCTTCTCGTCGCCCCGGGCGCGCACGACGTGGCCCGCGGAGGCGACTCCTTCCCGCTCTACGTCGGGCCCCGGGAAGCCGCCTTCGTCGCCGGAAGCTGCCTCTTCCTCGTCGCCGACAACTCGGCCGGGAATCTCGAGGGGGAGCGGCTCGCGTTCGTGCGCGAGAACCTCCGTCGATACCGCCCCGAGGTGCGCCGCGTGTTCGTCTTCCTCCACCGTCTGCCCGCCGCCGCGGCCGGCCCGGGCGCGGGGGACGACGGGGAGCTCGCGCGCCTCTTGCAGCAGTACCGAGTGGATCGCGTCTTCTGCGGCGGCGAGGACGGGTTCCGCGTGACCGAGCGCCACGGGACGTCGATCGTCTCGAACGGGATCCGCGCGGTCGGCGACGGCGCCGCGGCAGAGGGCTCCCTCGTCGAGGTCGAGGTCGCTCCCGACGGCGTCGGCATCGACCGCGTCACGGTCGCGGCCGGGCCGACCTTCGGCGAGATCTTCGACGAGGTCGCGATCGTCCACCTCCGGCCGCTGGCCGCGGAGTGGTGCGGCCGCGTGGCCTGGATATCGGTCGTCGTCCTCCTCGCCGGGCTCGCGCTCAGGTTTCGGTTCGACGAGAGGCCGGGGCCGGACGGTCGCGGCCGCCATCGGGGCGCGCGGGGCGCCTCGACGTCGCACGGACGGCCGGGGCGCCGCGCGGGCGACCTCCCGGTCGCTGGCAGGGAGGGATGACGCGATGATCCGGCGTCTCCTCCCGGCGAACCGGATCGCGGTGGCGATGATCCTTCTCGCGTCGACGGCCGCGCTCTCGATCGCGATCGGGAGCCGCGGATTCTGGGACCCGGCCGAGCTCCCGCCCGACGGCCGGGAGGCGTTCGCGAGCCTCCTCGCGCCGCTCGGCTGGGGCGCGCGGCCGCCGCTCCGCGACGCCCTCGTCGCGATCTTCTCGCTCCCGATCGAGCGGGCGAACGAGGCGGTGGCGCGGGCGCCCTCTCTCCTCGGGGCGCTCTTCCTCGTCGGGATCGGCACGGTCTCGGCGGCCCGGCGGGCGGGGACGATCGGCGCCGTCGCGGCGGCGACGATGATCGTCGCCTCGCCGCTCTTCTTCCACGCCGCGCAGTGGGGCGGGCCGACGATGCTCTCGGGCGCGTTCTCCGCGCTCGCCTCTCTCGCCGCCCTCGCGGCCGCGTTCCCGCCGCCGGCTCTCGATCGCTCGCGGCACGCGGGGGCGTGGGCGCTCGCCGCGACGGCCGCCGCGTTCCTCGCGGGCGGATTCGACGCGCTCCTCGTCGCGGTCGTCCCGGCGGTCGCGGCCGCGATCCTCGGGGACAGGGAGCTCCGCTCGCGCCGGCTCTCGGCGCTGGCCGCGCCGTCCGCGCTCGCGGTCGTCCTCATCGGCCTCGGAGCCGTGGCGATCCTCGCCGGCGAGCCGGCGCGGCCGCCGCGGTCCCCCCTCGTGGTCGCGCCCGCGTTTCTCTCCGTGCTCGGGATGGCCGTCGTCCTGCCTCTCGCGCGAGCCTACGTCCTCCACCGCCGGCTGCGCGAGACGTCCTTCGATCCGGCGGCGCGCGCGATCGCCCTCGTCGTGATCATCGCCGCGTCGCCCCTCGTCCTCCGCGACCCGGCCGCGGGCCTCCTCGCCGCACACGTCATCGGCGCGGTTCTCCTCGCCGAGGCGGCGATCGAATCGACGAACCCGCAGAGCGGGTTTCGTCCGGGAAAAAAGCTGTATCTCCCCATCGCGCTGGCCGGGCTCGCCTACGCCGCGGGCGGAGCGCTCGCCGGGTTCCTCGCCGCCGAGTACGGCGCCGTCCCGGTCCCGGTCTCGATCGCGCTCGCCGCGGCCGGAGTCGCGGCGGCGGCGGCCGCGGCGGCGACCCCCCGGTTCGCGGCTCGCATCTCCGCCCTCGGGGTCGTGGCGCTCCTCGTCGGCGCGTTCACCCGAGCCGAGGTCCTGCCGCTCTTCGACTGGAACCGCTCGGCGGACGGCCTCGTCGCGGCGGCGGAGGAGGAGGCGTCGCTCGCCGGAACGCCGCTCGTCGTCTTCGCTCCGGACGCCCCGCTCGTCGCCGCGGCCCTGGAGAAGAGAGGAACGGCCGCCGAGACGACGACCGACCCCGTGGTCCTCTTCACGCGCCTCACCGGCGAGGCGCCGGTCGCGGCCCTCATGGGCGACCACACGTACCGGCGGGCGCGGGCGGCGGACGCGACGCTCGCGATCCACGTGAGGCACGTCGCGACCGTCGGACGGGCCCGGTACCTCGTCGTCTCGAACCGCCCGGGCTCGTGACCCGGCCCGCCCGGGACGGCGCGCCGAGCGTGGCGGCGGGGTACGAGCGATTCCGCGGGCTCTTCCGGGACTCGGGGCACGCGGCGGACTACGACCGCACGCGCTTCGGCGGCTTTTTCGAGGGACTGAACCAGCGGATCTGGCGGCGCGCGCTCGCGCGGCTCCTCGCGGCGGCCGCGCCCCGCGGGCTCGTGCTCGACCTCCCGTGCGGCACCGGCCGGCTCGCGCCGATCTTCCGGAGGCTCGGCGTCGAGGCCGTCGGCGCCGATCTCTCGGAGGCGATGCTCAAAGTGGCCCGCTCGAAGGGCTCGGCTCTTCTCCTGGCCGGCGAGGCCGAGCGCCTCCCGCTCCGGGACGGCGCCGTCGACGGCGTCGTCTCGCTTCGCTTCCTCTCGCACCCGCCCGAGGAAGCCCGCGCGCGCATCCTCCGCGAGATGGCGCGCGTCTCGCGCCGGTTCGTCATCGTCGACCTCCGCTACCGGAACCCGGTGCGCAAGGCCTTGCGGGCGCTCCGCAGCGCGCTTTCCTTCAGGCGCCCGAAGCGCGCGAAGGACCGCCCCGGCGTGGGCGAGATCCGCGCCGCGTTCGCCGCCGCCGGCTTCGACGACGTCCGCGTCCGCCGCCTCCCCCGGCTCTTTTCCGACAACTGCCTCGTCCTCGGCCGTAAGGTCCCCCCGGGATCTCAGTCCGATTCCGTGAGGAACCCCGCCGCGCGGCCGAGCCAGTAGGCGAGGAGGTAGTCGGCTCCGGCGTAGGCGAGCCCGCCCTCGGGCCTCCGTCCCGAGACGAGCTCGTACGGATCGTCCCGCCACGCGAACGACGTCGGCGCGCGGTAGGAGATCGGGATCGCGCCCGTCGCGCGGGGCGTTCCCTTCCGGTTCGTGAACGGGAATCGCCCGAACTCCGCGCGATCCGTAACGTCGACGATCATCGAGCGCTTCTCGGCGGGAAAGCGCAGAAGCGTGTCCTTTGCCTCTCCGAGCGCGCGCGGCTCGACGGGGAGGACGGTCGCGGCGGCGTACGTGAAGAACGAGTTGCCCTCGAGCCGCACGTACTCCCACGTCCGCGCGAGCCCCGCGAGGTAAAGCCTCCGCGTCGCGGGGTCTCGCTCGAGGAGGACGAGCGGCCAGTTCGTCAAGAACTGCATGTTGTCGTTGTTGTGGTTGGTCTTCCCGAAGATCTGGAACTTCGACCAGGCCACGGCGCCGGCGGCGCCGCGCGCAACGAGGTCGTTCTTCGCGCGGGAGTATCGCCCGTCGTCGGTCGAGAGGCGCGCGACCTCGAGCGCGAGGAGCGAGATGGTCGCGTTGACGCCGATCGGAACGATGCCGCCGAAGCGGTGGCGCAGGTCGCCGTGCTTCGTCGGCCGGCCGTCCGGATCGACGATCCGGTAGCCGTTCTGGATGAGGTGATCGGCGATGGCCGACGAACCCTGCGCCACCAGGGACTCGATCTCGGCGTCGCCCGGGAAGGCGAAGAAGGCCATCGCGTATCCGAAGAGGGCGCCCGCGTACTGGTCTCGGCTTACGTCCGCTCGCCAGACGAACCGCTCGTAATGGGACGCGGCGTCGTGCCAGGGCGTATCGACCGAGTTCCGCGCGGCGGGGTCGTCCCGCGGCACCGCGTTCCGCGCGAGGAGGCCCCGGATGCCCGTCACCTCGTCGAGGAAGAGGAGGCCGCGGAGGATCTCGATCACGCGGGACCTCGCGGCGGGGTCGCGCGTCGCGAGGAAACGGAGCGCCTCGGCGCCGAGGAGCGCCCCCGTCCAGATCGGCCCGTCGGCGACGTTCGCGTACCCGAATCGGGCTTCCGAAGCGTCCCGCGTGTACTGGAGCGTGCCCTCGGGCGAGAGGAACCGGACGCCGAGATCGCGCTCGTAGCGAAGGGCCTTCTCGGCGAGGGTGAGCGCTGGCGCCTCGAGCTCCGGCCGCGCGGCCCCGGGGACGTCGAGATGGTTATCCCGCGGGATCCCCGCGCACGACTCCGCCGTCGCCGCGAGAAGAAGGAGAAGTACGGCGCTGCAGAGGCGCCTCAGCCGGTCTTCTCCGACATCGACTTCGCCTGCAGGAAGAGGAGGAGATAGTCCCGCCCGCCCGCCTTGCTGTCGGTGCCCGACATGTTGAAGCCGCCGAAGGGGTGGACGCCGACCAGCGCGCCCGTGCACTTTCGGTTGAGGTAGAGGTTCCCGACGTGGAAGAGGCTCTTCGCCTTCTCGAGCTTCTTCCTGTCGCGCGTGTACACGGCGCCGGTCAGGCCGAACTCGGTGTTGTTTGCGATCTCGAGCGCTTGGTCGAAGTCCTTCGCCTTCAGGACGGCGAGGACCGGTCCGAAGATCTCCTCCTGCGAGAGCCTCGCCGCGGGGTCGACGTCGAGGATGACGGTCGGCTCGATGAAATGGCCTTTCGCTCCCGGCAACTTCTTCCCGCCGGTTGCGAGCTTCCCCTCCTTCTTTCCGTGCTCGATGTACTCGAGGATCGACCTCTCGGCGCTCGCGTTGATGACGGGGCCCATGAACGTCGCGGGGTCGGCGGGATCGCCGACCTTGAGCGCCTGCACCTTCGCGACGAGCTTCTTGCAGAACTCGTCGTAGACCTTCTCGACCACGATCGCGCGCGAGCAGGCCGAGCACTTCTGGCCCTGATAGCCGAAGGCCGACTGCGTGACGCCGGCCGCCGCCGCGTCGACGTCCGCGTCCGCGTCGACGACGATCGAGTCCTTGCCGCCCATCTCGGCGACGACGCGCTTGATCCAGATCTGGCCGGGCCGGGGCTTGGCCGCCAGCTCGTTGATGTGGAGGCCGACTTCCTTGCTGCCGGTGAACGCGATGAACCGCACCTTCGGGTGAGCGACGAGCGCCTCGCCGGCGTCGGATCCTCCGCCCGAGACGTAGTTGCAGACGCCGGGTGGAAGTCCCGCCTCGCGCATGACGTCGACGAACTGGAAGCCGATCGCGGCCGAGTCGGAGGACGGCTTCACGACGACCGTGTTGCCCGCGACGATGGCGGCCGAGGCCATGCCCGTGAGGATGGCGAGCGGGAAGTTCCACGGCGGGATGATCGCGCCCACGCCGAGAGGGATGTACGCGAGCTCGTTTTTCTCCCCCGCGATCCGGACGAGCGGCTGGGGCTCGGCGTAGCGCAGCATCTCGCGCGCGTAGAACTCGAGGAAGTCGATCGCTTCAGCGGTGTCGCCGTCGGCTTCGGGCCAGCTCTTCCCGACCTCGTGAACCATGAGCGCGGAGAGGTCGTGCTTTCTCCTCCGCATGATCGCGGCGGCCCTGAAGAGGACGTCCGCCCTCTCGGCCGGAGGGACGAACCGCCACGTCTCGAACGCGCGGAGAGCCGCCTCGACCGCCGCGTTCGCGTGATCCGCCGTCCCGCGCGGGAAGACGCCGACGATCCTCGACGGGTCGGTGGGGGAGAGCGAGCGGATCTTCTCGGCCGTCGTGACCGACTCGGCGCCGATCACGAGCGAGTACTCGCGGCCGAACGTCTGTTCGACTCGGAAGAGGGCCTCGCGAAACGCTTTCTGGTTCTCGGGCCGGGAAAAATCCGTGAAGGGCTCGTTGACGAACTCGGCAACCGGGCGAGACGCCATTGATTCGGTCTCCTGCGTCGAATATGTACCTCGAGCCGGCTCTCCCCGGCGCCGTCGCGCGGGGTTCGCGATCTTAGATCTCCGCGCGGATGATAAGCCCCGCGGCAAGCGGGGTCAATTTCGCCGCGAGTCCGCAAAGTCATGCACGGAGGATCGATATGAGAGGGACGATCGTCGCGCTCTGCCTCGTCGCGGCCGGGCCGGCCTACGGGCAGGATTTGGCGCCTCAACCGGCGGCGGCGGCGGCGGCGCCGGACGTCGTGACCTTGAAGAACGGCGACCGGCTCTCGGGCCGGATCGTGAAGATGGTCGGCGGATCGCTCGCGCTCGAGACCGCCGCCGCGGGAACGATCGCGATCTCCTTCGCGGACGTGGCGTCGATCGCGACGACGCGGTCGCTCCCCATCGAGTTCGATTCCGGCGAGACGGTGACGGGCCGGCTCGAGTCGCGCGTGGACGGCGTCTACCTCGTCTCGGATCTCCTGCCGGCCGGAGTCAAGGTGAAGCCCGAGGAGATCGTCGCGATCGCCAGGCCGGAGCCCAAGATCTGGTCGGGCAGTTTCCGACTCGGGATCGGCTACTCGGACGGCAACACCGACACCGCCAGCGCCTCGGCGGGCGCCGAGGTGCGCCGGAAGACCGCGGCCGACACGTTTCGCATCTTCGCAGAGACGATCTACGAGGAGCGCGACGGCGAGACGAGCGCGCAAAGGACCTCGGGCGGGTCGCAGTACGAGTACAACTTCACGGAGAGGTGGTACGGCAAGGCCTTCGTCTCGCTCGAGAACGACCGGTTCAAGGACCTGAACCTCCGGACGACCGTGGGCGCCGCGACCGGGTACAAGTTCGTCATGGAGGAGGACGTCTTGCTCCAGGCCGACGTCGGTCCCGCCTACGTGAATGAGAACTACCGGAGCGGCACGGAAGACCGCGATTTCGTCGCGCTCCAGATCGGCGAGCGGTTCGAGTGGCAGATCTCCGACGGCCAGTCTCTCGTCCAGACTCTCCAGGTCTTCCCGAACACGGAGAAGTTCTCCGACACGCTCATCCAGGCCGCGATCGCCTACAAGCGGACAGTGGTCGGGAATCTCTTCTTCGACATCACGCTCGCCGACGAGTACGACACCGAGCCGGCGGCCGGCAGGAAGCGGAACGACTTCCGCATGACGGCCGGGCTCGGCTATTCGTTCTGACCCGGCGAGGCCGCTCGCCGCTCCTCGATCTCGTCCACGACCTCGGTGGCGCGGCGAAGATGAGGAATCACGATCGAGCCGCCGACGACGAGCGCAACGTTGAACGCCTCGACGAACTCGGCGCGCGTCGTCCCCGCCCGGCCGCACTGGACGAGGTGGTACGTGATGCAGTCGTCGCACCGGAGCACCATCGACGCGACGAGGCCGAGGAGCTCTTTCGTCCTCGCGGGGAGCGCGCCGTCCTCGTAGACGCGGGAGTCGAGGGCCCAGAAGCGCTTGGTCTCGAGGTTCCCAGTCGAGAGGATCCGCTCGTTCAGTCGCGTGCGGTACTCGTCGAAGGCGTCGATCCGTCCCGGGCTCATGGCGGAAGCTCCCTTCCTTCCTCTTTTGTCTCTTGTCGTTCTCTCAGCGGGGGGGCGACGACTCGAGCGCGTTCAGGCTCCGCACGGCGTGGCGGGCGACGACGAAGAACACCGACAGGCCGAGCGTCGCCGTCGCGATCGAGAGAACGAGAAACGTCCCGCGCGAGCGCTCGTAGTCGACCCGCGCCGCGGGGTCGGCCCGGAGCGCCGGCGCCGCGTCCGACCACGGCGAGAGGACGAGCGTCGCGACCGCCGTGCAGAGCGTCATCGCGAGGAGCATCGACAGGATCGTCCGGCGGTTCCTGTAGGCGCCGCCGAACCTCTCCTTCAGGCTGAACCAGGACGACAGCGCGATGGCAGCGCAGGCGAGCTCGACCCACATGAAGCGGAAGTCGAGGTCGGCGAGGAGACGCTCGCCCTCCTCGGCGCCGACGTGCGGCGATCCGTCGATGGTCGCGGCGACCATCGTGACGAGGAGCACGATCCCGGACGTCCAGAGCGCGACCGCGCCCGTCAGGAGGAACATCGGGAGCGTCTCGAGGTACTTCTGCGCGGAGCGGAGCCGGACGATGGCGATTCCCCCTCCCCGCGCCGCCTAGCGGACGCCCATGAGGAGTTCCGTCACGAGCTGATCGAGCCGCTCGTAGGGGAGCTTCTTCAAAGCGAGCTTCTTCGGCTCGAACGCCTCCGCCAGGAGCTTCTTCGCGGCGTCCGGCGAGTACTCGAGCCCGGCCTCGCCCTCCTCGATCTCGGAGAGGATCGCCTGGATCTCGGAATCGGCGGTGAATGCGAGCACCTTCTCCTGCAGGATCCGGTACGTCCGGATGCAACCGCGCGCGAAGTCCCAAACGCCCTCGGTGTCCTCGCTCCGGTACGCGTGGGCGTCGAAGTGCCGGCACCCGGTCCAGGCGTGCTCCTCGAGGAGCTTCACGACCGCGAACGCCCCCTTCGGGTCGGCGCTGCCGAAGCGGAGGTCTTGGTCGAAGCGGCCGATCTTCTGGTCGTTGAGATCGATGTGGAAGAGCTTCCCGGCCTCGAGAGCCTGCGCCACCGCGTGGCAGAAGTTGAGGCCCGCCATCGTCTCGTGGGCGACCTCGGGGTTGACGCCGACCTCCTCGGGATGGTCGAGCGTCTCGATGAACGCGAGCATCGCGCCCGTCGTCGGGAGGTAAATGTCGCCGCGAGGCTCGTTCGGCTTCGCCTCGAGCGCGAAGCGGATCGCGTAGTCGCGCGAGCGCGCCCAGTGAGTGAGGAAGTTCACGCACTCGCGCATCCACTTGAGCGCCGAGACCGGGTCCTTCCCGGCGTCGACCTCCGCGCCCTCGCGGCCGCCCCAGAAAACGTACGTCTCGGCGCCCAGCTCGACCGCGAGCTCGATGCCGCGCATCGTCTTCTGCACGGCGTATCGCCGGACGTCGCGCGAGTGCGACGTGAAGGCGCCGTCCTTGAAGGCCGGGTCGAAGAAGAGGTTCGTCGACGCCATCGGCACGGCGACGCCGTGGTCGGCGCAGGCCTTTTTGAACTCGCGGACGAGCCTGTCCCGCTCGGCGGCCGTGGCGTCGATCGGAACGAGGTCGTTGTCGTGGAGGTTGACGCCGTGGGCGCCGATCTTCTTCACCCCCTTCGCGAGGTCGATCGGCTGGAGCAGCGGGCGAGTCGGCGCGCCGAACGGATCGCGCCCGACGTTGCCGACCGTCCAGAGCCCGAACGTGAACCGGACATCCATCGGTTTCGAGGTCATCGTGGCGCTCATTCGACAGGGGGGTGGAGACGCTGTCAAGCGCGGCCGGCGGGGGGGGCCCGGGGGAGTTCTCTCCCCGGGTCGACAATCGCTCAGGCATAGCTAGAATGCGTACCGTCGCGGTCCGAAATCCAGGGCGCGGACCCGGAGTCAGGGACCCCGGGCCCTCCTCGACTCGCGGAGGACCTGGTGCCTTGCCTCGGCCTCCGACGACCTCCGTCGGACGGTCGCGTTCATGTGCGGCGGCCGAGTTCGGTTGCGGCTCGCCGGCGTTTCTGTCTTTGACTCCGGCTGGCCCGGTCTCGATCTAACGGCGAACGAAGTCGGAGGGCTTCCTCGGCCTCCGATGACATCCGTCGGGCGTCGCGTTCATGCGTGGCGGCTGAGTTCGTTTGCGGCTCACCGGCGTCAGGAGGGCACTCGTTCCATGCGCGTGATGCTCATCTATCCGGCCATCGATTGCCCCGCAGGGGTCAATCACGGCCTCATCGCGCTGTCCGGCGTGCTCAAGGCGGGCGGCCACGACGTCCGGATGATCCACGTTTGCGACGACATCGAGCCGGTGCCGCCGACCGAGGACGTCGTAGACCAGGTGAAGGACTACGGGCCCGGGCTCATCGGCTTCTCGGCGATGAGCCAGCAGTACGCCTGGTGCGTCGAGACGGCGAGAGCGCTGAAGCGCGCCCTGCCCGGCGTGCCGCAGATCGTGGGCGGCGTCCACGTCACGATGGTCCCGGAGGACGTGCACGCCGAGAAGTTCTGGGACTACGTCTGCCCGGGCGAGTCGGAGTTCGCGCTCCTCGAGCTCGTCAACCGCCTCGAGAAGGGCGAGGACACCTCGACCGTCCCGAACATTCGGCTCTGGCGCGACGGCCAGCCGATCGTGAACAAGGTCGCGGCCTTCCCCGAGCTCACCGACTACCCGCCGCTCGATTACGACCTCTTCGAGCTCGAGCGCATCATCCACCGGAAGAAGGGCTGGCTCGGCCTCCTGACCTCGCGGGGCTGCCCGTACAAGTGCAGCTACTGCTTCAACAAGGAGATCGTCGACCTTTACGTCGCCGACGGCGCATCGAAACCGAAGGAGTACCTGCGGCACTACCCGGTCGAGCGCATCATCGGCGAGATCCGCGACCTCACGACGCGATTCCCGCAGATCAACACTCTCATCTTCGACGATGACCTCTTCACGCTGAACCGCAACTACGTCTACGAGTTCTGCGAGGCGTACAAGGCGGCCGGTTTCCGCATCCCGTTCGTCGTGAACGCCCACGTGCAGGTGTTCGACGCTCCCATGGCGAAGGCGCTGAAGGACGCGGGCTGCATGATCGTGAAGTACGGCCTCGAGAGCGGCAGCGATCGAGTCCGCCGGAAGGTGCTCCTCCGGTACATGTCGAACGAGGTCATCGAGAAGTCGTTCGCCGCGGCGCACCAGTACGACCTCCACACGAGCGCGTTCGTCATGTTCGGGCTCCCGCACGAGACGCGTTCCGAGATCATGGAGACGCTCGAGCTCTGCGCTCGGATCAAGATGGGCCGCTTCCGCTGGGCGATCTTCTTCCCGTTCCCCGGCACCGCCGGCTACACGATCGCGAAGGACGCCGACCTCATCGACTTCGAGAAGGCTAAGACGCTCGGCAACTACTTCGACGGCTCGTGCCTCAGGTTTGGAGACGACCACGACCTCTTCATCGAGAAGCTGGGGAAGCTCTGCAACTGGTGGGTCAACGCGCTCTCGGACTGGCCGTGCGCGCCGATCTACGGAAAGCTCGTCGCCCACGTCGACGCGATGGACCGCGAGACCTGGCGGAAGAACGCGGCGGATCTCGTGAAGTACGACCGCGAGCTGTCGGACGAGCTGATGGCGAAGGACATCACGCACTACACGATCCGCTACGCGCACGTGATGGGCGTTCGGAGCGACTTCATCAAGTGGGACCGCGAGCGCCTCCGGAAGAACCCGCTCGCCACGGCGATGGAGTACACGCTCGACCAGTGAAGACGAGCGACCCGGAGCCGCCGCCGCCGCCGGTCATTGATATCCACGTCCACGTCGCCGGCATCGGCGCGAACTGCAGCGGCTGCAGCGTCGAGCCGCGCACCCTCAGGTCGATTCCCTTCCGACTCATGGCGCGGGACCTCGGCGTCTCCCGCCGGGAGCTTTTCGAGGACCTCGAGACGGCGTACGCGCGGGTCCTCTCGGCGGCGCTCGACGGCGCGCGGTCCCTCGACAAGGTCGTCCTCCTCGCCCACGACGCCGTCTTCAACGAGGACGGCTCGAAGAACGACGTACGAACGCAGCTCGAGACTCCGAACGAGCACGTGCGGAGGCTCGCGTCGACGAGGCCCGACCGGTTCCTCTTCGGGGCGTCGGTGCATCCGTACCGGCGCGGCGCAGCGGAGCTCGTCGAGCGGTGGATCGACGCGGGCGCGGTCCTCCTCAAGTGGCTGCCGAACTCGCAGGTGATCGACCCTCGCGACCGCCGGTGCCTGCCCGTCTACCGGGTGCTCGCGAGGCGGGGCGTGCCCCTCCTCGCGCACACGGGCTCGGAAACCGTCGTCCGCGTCTACCGGAAGGACCTCTCGTCGCCCGAGATCCTCCGCCCTGCGCTCGAAGAGGGAGTGACGGTCGTCGCCGCGCATTGCGGGACGTCGTCGTTTCCGCTTCTCTACCGGAGCTACCTCCGGGAGTTTCGCGCGCTCTGCGACGCGTATCCGCGCCTCTACGGCGACACCGCGGCGTTCTGCTCGCCGTATCGGGGCCGCGAGATGCACTCGCGCCTCGAGGACGAAGGTCTCGTCTCGAGGCTCGTGCACGGCAGCGACTTCCCCGTGCCGACGCACGCGACGTGGTTCCCGCTCCGGCTCAGGGGGCGGGTTCGCGAGCTCGAGTCGACCGCGAGCCCGCTCGAGCGCGACGTCCGCGTGAAGCGGGCGCTCGGGTACCCCGACTCCGTGTTCACCCGGGCCGCCTCGATTCTTCCCCTCGGCGAGAAATCTCGACGCCGGGACTCAGTGGCTGCGGCGCGGCCGGCCGACGCGCCGTAGGGGCGCTCGCCCGAAAGCGCCCGCGCGGCGCCGGTTTCCGGAGGGCCGCGGCCGCCGGAGGGCCTTCCCGGACCGCCGGTTGCAGAGGGTTCTTCTCTCGCGCCGCGCGAGAGCCGCCGTCGGCTCTCGCTCCCCCCGAAGCCGAACCAGACGCCGTTTCGATCGAGTCTTCGACCCGGATTCCAATCAATCTGAGATGAAGCTCACGGACCGCCATCGGCCTTCGACGACGGGCCCGCGCCTCGGCCGGCCGCCTCGGCACGGCGGAGCGCGCCGAGCGCTCGCGCTCCTCATCTTCCTCGCCGCCGGCGAGGCGACGGCGACGCTCCGCTTCGAGGCGCGCGCCGTCCTGCCCATGAAGCCCGGACCCGGCACCGTGCTCCTCGCCGACCTCGACGGCGACGGCGACCTCGACCTCGTCGTCACGCAGGCGCATCCCTTCCGCGCGAACGACTCGCTCTCGGTCTTCAGGAACCGGGGCGGCGGCCGGTTCGAGGTTGCGACCGAGATCACGAGCCTCTCCGAGCCGACCGACGTCGCGGCCGGCGACTTCGACGGCGACGGGATTCTCGATCTCGTGACGTGCGAGCGGACGCGCGACCGCGTCGCCGTCCTCCGCGGGACGGGGGGCTTGGGCTTCGTCGTCGCCGGGTCCGTGTCCGTGGGGCAGGCCCCGGTGGCGGTCTCGGTCGGCGATTTCGACGGGAACGGGCTCGACGACGTCGCCGCCGCGAACGGGCTCGACACTACGATATCGGTCGCGCTCGCGACCGGCGCGGGCGGAGCGCTCCTCGGGCCGTCGTTCCCGATCACCGTCGGCACGCGTCCAGGCGACCTCGCCGCGGGCGACCTCGACGGCGACGGCGACGACGACCTCGCGGTTTCCAATCGCGACACCGGAAACGTGTCGATCCTCTTGAACGACGGCGCGGCCGGCTTCGCGGCGGGGACGCCGCTCTCGACCCCGGGCCGTCCCGAGCGAATCGAGGCGCGCGACCTCGATCTCGACGGCGACCTCGACCTCGTGGTCGGCGCGTTCAGCTCCGGCCTCATCCGGTTCTTCCGGGGCGACGGCGGCGGCGGGTTCACGCTCGCCTCGAGCGCGACGACCGGCTCGACGCCGGACGGCTTCGCGATCGCCGACGTGAACGGCGACGGGAAGCTCGACGTCGCGGTCGCGCTGCGCGACGCGGCGCAGGTCGCGATCCTCTCCGGCAACGGCTCTCTCTCGTTCTCGGTTGCCTCGCGGCTCTTGACCGGGCTCTCGCCCCGCTCGGTCGAAGCCGCCGATCTCGACGGAGACGGGCTCCCCGAGATTCTCTCCTGCGAGTACGGCTCGGACTCGGTCTCGCTCTTCACGTCGAGGGGCGCCGGCGCGTTCCGCGCCGCGCGGATCCTCCCGCTCGCGAGCGTTCCGGACGAGGTGCTCGCGTCCGACCTCGACCAGGACGGGGTCGCGGATCTCCTCTCGTCCCGCCCCGGCCTCGGACAGGTGACCGTCGTTTCCGGAAACGGGGACGGGACGTTCGGCGGGGCCGCGTCCTTCCCGGCGGGCCAGCAGGCGGGCGCGCTCCGCGCCGCGGACATGACCGGCGACGGGACGCTCGACCTCGTCGTCGTGAACCGGTCGAAGCATCAGGCGTCGTTCCTCCTCGGCCTTGCGGGAGGGGCGTTCGCCTCGCCGGTCGCCGTCGGCGTCGGCACGTCGCCGATCGCGATCGCGGTCGCCGACTTCGACCGCGACGGCGCGCCCGACTTCGCGGTCGCGAACTCGGGCGACGACACGGTGAGCCGTCTCGCCGGCAACGGCTCGGGCGGCTTCTCTCCGGGCGGGACGCACGCGGTCGCGGCGGATCCGATCGCCGTCGAGGCCGGGGACCTGGACGGCGACGGGTTCCCCGACGTCCTCGTCGGGCACTTCGGATCGGGCGATTCCCTCACTCTTCTCCGGAACGACGGAGCGGAATCGTTCCTTTCTCCCGAGACGATCCTCCCGTCGGGCGCGGTGAGCGACGTCAAGATCGGCGACCTGGACCTCGACGGCGACCTCGACGCCGTCGTCTCGCACCGGAACGACGCGGTGGTCGGGATCCTCCGGAACCAGGGCGACGGCACGTTCGCGGCGGAGGCGCGGTTCGCCGCCGGCATAGCGCCCGGGGCGCTCCTCTTGGCCGACCTCGACGGCGACGACGATCCGGACGTCCTCGTCGCGGACGAGGCGCGGAACTCCGTGATCGCGCTCCTCGGCTCGGGCACGGGGCTCCTCTTCGAACCGGCCCACTACGGAACAGGACCTGTCCCCAGCGCGATCGCCGCGCTCGACGCCGACCGCGACGGCGACCTCGACGTCGTGACGGCGGACGGGGCCGCTCAGCTTTCGGTCCTCGACAACCGAAGCGATCCCGCGTGGCTCGCCGGCACGGTCAACTCCGCGCGCGGCGTACCGCAAGACGTCGTCTTCGTGAACGGATCGCCGGGATCGCCCGAGACTCGGCGGGTGCTCGTGCGGCGGGACACGCGCGTCGAGGTGTCGCTCGCCAATCCCATCTCGCGGTACGGGCAGACGACCGCCTACGTCCTCTATCTCTCGCCGGCCGAGGGCTCGTACGCGGCGCGCCGGCGGCAGACGCCGTCCGGGCGCGACCTCGGCTGGATGTCGTTTCCGACGCCGATGGACGGCGGTTCGCCGCAGCCCGCGCGAATCTGGAACACCTTCGGCTTTCCGGGCACGCTCGGCGCCGCGACCGACGCGAGCGCCCTCGCGCCCACGATCCCATTCGTCTTGCGGCGAGGGATCCACCGGCTCGTGCGCGTCACGATCCAGGGGCTCATCCGCGACGGCGGCACCCGGAGCCGCTACAAGGTCGCGGTCACGAACGCCGTCATTCTCGTGATCGTGCCTTGACGGGCGCCTCGGCCGGTTGAAAAGGAAAAAGGGCGAGCGGTCTCGGGGTCCCCGGGGGAGGGAGGGAGTGGAAAGGGGCCCGTGCGCCCGCTCGCCCGGGGATCCGGCCGGCCGTCCGCCGGGTTAGGGCCGGCGGGCCGGCTCGCGCCGGATCCGATGGGGAGGAGGAGGATGATGATGAGTATCCGCCGCGATCGGGGTCAGTCGATCACCAATCGCGTCCAGCGACCATGCTCGTCGTTCTCCTTCATGTAGAGGCGGCGCTCGCGCGTGAAGCGCTTGAGCGCGTGGGCGATCGTCTCGGGATCGACGGTGGGGGCGTCGAGCGTGTCGAGGAGCCTTTCGAGCGTCAGCCCGCCGTCGAACTGGACATGGTCGGCTCGCTTCATGGCGGTTGCCTGTTCCCTTCTCGAAAACCCTGACTTCGTCGGACTTCTACGTCGATCGGCGCGGAATGTCCGATGAGTTCTCGCGCGCATCGGTTACGACGGAGGCGGGAAGCGGGAGGCGGGCGGCCGCCGGCTACCGGATGTAGCCGAGGCTCCGGAGGCGATTTAGCTCCTCCTCCGAGAGGGCCGAGGCGGCCTCGGAATCGGCCGGGAGGCGGCTCGAGGCGGCCGCCTCGCGCCAGGCGGCGAGCTCCGCGGCCATGCGGCGCACGACGTCCGGGTGGTTCGCCGCGAGGTCGGCGAGGTCGAGGGGGTCGATCCGCCGGTCGTAGAGCTCAAACTCGGCGCGGCCGTTCGCGCTCGAGACGTTGTGCACGAGCTTGTAGCGCCCCGCGACGAAGGCGTACTGCTCGAGCCGGTCGATGTCGCGCGGCGTCTCCGTCGTCGAGACGCGCGCCGCCTTCTCGGTGACCGCCGGGCGCGGCTTGAAAGAGCGGGCCGGCGCGCCGCCGGGGGACACGAGCGGCACGAGGCTTTGCCCTTGCGCCTCCGCGGGGGACCTCAGGCCACACCACTCGAGCACGGTCGGCATGATGTCGATCGACTGCACGGTCTCGTCGACGACCGTTCCGCTCGGCACCGTCCCCGGGAGGTGGAAGACGAGCGGCACCTGCGACAATTCGCCGTAGGCGCTCTGGCCGTGGAACGTGCGGCCGTGCTCGAGGAACTCCTCGCCGTGATCCGCCGTGACGACGAGGAGCGTCGTCCGGTCGAGGCCGAGGGATATCAGTCGCTCGACGAGGCGGCCGAGCTCGGCGTCCAATCCCCGGATCGAGCCGTCGTACCAATCGCGATCGTGTCTCATGACGGCGTCGGGGTTGAAGCCCGCCTTCACGATCTCCTCTCTCGTCGGCATCCCCATCCGCTTCATCGCCGGATCCTCGATGTGCTTCTCGATCTCCTTCTTGCTCCGCTCGTGCTCGTCGCGCGCCGCCGGATCGGCCCAGAGCGCGTCCCACGGCGACCGCGGCTCGAACGGGCTGTGCGGGTCGAAGACGTGCAGGAAGACGAAGAACGGGACGTCGCGGTGCGCCTCGAGCCAGGGGAGGAGGCGGTCCACGTACTCGCGCGCGGTCTTGCTGCGGACGCCCGAGTCGGCGATCGAGCCGCGCTCGTGCAGCTCCTCGAAACCCTGGTGGAGATTCGTGAACTGCCCCGAGAAGGAGACGGACGAGTACGACACGGTCGCGTGCCCCGCGTCGCGGAAGACCTCCGCGATCGTCGTCGCCGACGCGGGGAGGCGGTCCATCATGTCGCGCACGCCGTGGGTCAGCGGATGGAGCGACGAGAGAATCGAAGGCGTCGACACCTTCGTCCACGTCGCCTGCGCGAAGCAGTCGCGAAAGAGCGCGCCCTCGGATGCGAGCGCGCGGAGGTGCGGCGCCGTGTCGCGCGCGTAGCCGTAGGCGTCGAGGTGGTCGCGCCGCAGCGTGTCGATCATCACGAAAACGACTCCCCGCGGGGCCGCCGCCGCGGCCTCGCCCCGGCCCGGCGCGACTCGGTCGCGAACGGCGGGCGCGCCCCAGAAGCCGAGCGCGCCCGGTAGCTCGGCCGCGATCTCGAGGACGAGGACGGTCTCGTCGCCCGCGAACGCGGCGAGGTCGACGGGGGCGGGCTCCCACCGGTACGGCGTCGTGATCGTGCGCTCGAGAAGGAGCCGCTCGGCCTCGCTTCCCGCTTTTCGCCTCGCCTTCACGCGGAACGTGACGGGATGGTCCTCGACGGTGCCGATCGCGAGGTCGAGCCACGGCCGCGCCGGCAGCGCGAGCGTCGCGCGGATCGCCTCGGGCGAGCGGGAGACGATCGTCTCCCGGTAGACCTCGGAGAGGCCCTGCCAGCTCACTCCGGACGGGATCGACGCGAGGTGCTCCTTTCGGAAGACGACCCGGATCGACTCGATTTCGAACGCCGCTCCGGCCGCGTCGGTCGGGCGCACGAGGACGTGGCGGACGTCGCGCGCGGCGACGGTCGACGGTGGGAGGATCGAGTACGTCTTCCGCTCGCCGCCCGGCACGATCGGCGTCGAGAGCCGCCACCGCGAGGAGCGCGCTCGCTCGAGGACTTCCTCGAAGTTCACCTTCTCTCCGCCCTCGAACGAGACCGAGAGATTGGCGCCCGCCGTGACGGCGATCCGGATCTCGACCGAGTGGACGACGTCGCGGGCGTCGGGCCGCGACGCGGTCTCGACGCGGACGACGGGGAAGTCGGTCGTTGAGCGGCCGCGGAGCGCCCCGTCTCTTGCCAAAAGATCGGCGACTCCGGGCCCCGCTTCGGCGCCGTCCGTCTCCGAGCCGTCGCGCGGCTCTCCGTCGAACCGCCATTCCGTCCGGGAGCCGTCCTTCCGGGCGGGAGCATCCGACCGGCCCGCGACCTCGAGGCGGGAGAACTCGTCCGCGAGGCGGACGACCTTCGGCCCGCGGGCGCCGCGCGAGCCGCACGCGCCCGAATTGGCCGCCGCGAGCGCGGCGAAGAGAAAGACGAGTCCGGCGCGGCCCTTCGGCCTCGGCGACGACGTGCTCTCGGCGTGAACGCGCATCGCGCGGCCCTCCATCGCGGGTTCGGCTCGGGACGCCGGAACGAACGCGCGAAACGCCCGGCCATGGCGCGATTCGCGCCGTCTCAACATAGCGGAACGGAAGCCCTGGTCCGAGACGAATCCACGAGAAGATCGCGCCCCCGCCGGCGGGACGGACCCTCCGTCCGAGCGTCGCGCCCGGCGGTCCGCCTCACCCGCGCCAGCGCTGCGCGATCGGCATTCTCCGGCCGGACCCGAACGCCTTCGACGTCACCTTGATCCCCGGCGCGGCCTGGCGGCGCTTGTACTCGCTCGCGAACAGGCGGGCGACGACGTCGCGCGCTGTCGGCTCGTCGGCGATCCCGCGGCGCACGATCTCGCCGACTCCCAGGTTGTCTTCGATCGCGGCGCGGAGAAGGCGGTCGAGGACGGGGTAGGGCGGAAGGGAGTCCGTGTCCTTCTGCCCGGGACGGAGCTCCGCGGACGGCGCCTTCTCGAAGACGCGCCGCGGGATGACGTCGCGCCCGGCGCGGCGGTTCACTTCGGCCGCGACGTCGTAGACCAGCATCTTCGGCACGTCGGAGATGACCGCGAGCCCGCCCGCCATGTCCCCGTAGAGCGTGCAGTATCCGACGGCCAGCTCGGACTTGTTCCCGGTCGAGAGGAGGAGGGAATCGAACTTGTTCGAGTGAGCCATGAGGATCGTCCCGCGGAGCCGCGCCTGGACGTTTTCCTCCGCGGCGTCCTCAGCGAGCCCGGCGAACGGCTCGCGGAGAGAGGAGACCATCGTCTGAAACGGTGGCGTGATCGGCACGACCGAGAAGCGGATCCCGAGGTTTTCCGCGAGTTCTCGGGCGTCCTCGAGGCTCGACGGCGCGTTGTAGGGGGACGGCATCGCGATCCCGAGCACGTTTTCCGGCCCGAGCGCCGCGGCCGCGAGCGCGGCGACGAGCGACGAATCGACGCCTCCCGAGAGCCCGACCACGGCGGTCGAGAAGCCGCACTTCCGCGCGTAGTCGCGAAGCCCGAGGACGAGGGCGTCGCGGACGGCCGCGGCCTCGGAACGCGGGGCGCTCTCGACCGGCGCCGGAAGGGCCGCGGTGTCGGCCACGACGAGGTCCTCCTCGAACGTCTTCGCGATCGCGACCGCCATTCCATCCGGAGAGGCGACGACGCTCGTCCCGTCGAAGACGAGCTCGTCGTTCCCGCCGACGAGGTTGCAGAGGAAGAGCGGGAGGCCCGCGCGCGCGGCGGCGCGCCGCGCCACGTCCACGCGGAACGAGTCCTTGCCGATGTGCCAGGGCGAGGCGCTCACGTTGACGATGATCTCGGCGCCCCGCGCCTTCAGTTCCGCGATCGGATCCGTCCGGTAGAACCCCGGCCGCGGCGCCGCGAGGTCGTCGGTCCAGATGTCCTCGCAGATCGTGACGCCGATCTTCGTCCCGTCAACGACCGCGAGCGCTCGCTCGCTCGCGGGCTCGAAGTGACGGTCCTCGTCGAAAACGTCGTACGTGGGGAGGAGGGTCTTCCGGTGCGTCGAAACGACCCGCCCTCCGTCGATGAGCGCCGCCGAGTTGAACCAGCGCCGCCCTCCGCCCGGATTCCGGTCGACGAAGCCGAGGAGGGCCGCGATCCCGTCGATCGCGGGCGCGAGGCGCTCGAGCTCCGCGAGGTTCGCATCGACGAAGCCTGCGCGGTCGAGGAGATCGCGGGGCGGGTAGCCCGTGAGCGTCAGCTCCGGGAAGACGACGAGGCGCGCGCCTAGTCTCCGCGCGGCCGCCGCCGCCTCCTTTACGAGCCGCGCGTTGCCCGAGAGATCGCCGACGGTCGTGTCGATCTGCGCCAGGGCGATCTTCATGATGCCCCGGAGATTAGCGCGGAAGGCGCCTTGTGTCCCGGCCCCGCGCGGCCGAAGGGCGCGCCGCGCGCCGGAGGCTCAAGGCCCGCGCGAGGGCGAGCCCCGCCGCGGCGGCGAGGACGAGCGCGAGGGCGAGGACGGGGCGGCTCTCGCCCGCGCGCGCAAGTCGGACCTCGAGGCGGGCGCCGCTCTCGAGCTTCTTCCACGTGCGCGACGGCCCCCGCTCGGGGAAGGGGATCGCGATCGTCTTCAATCCCGTGATCGTGACGGGGGGAAGCCCCGCCACCTCTTCAAAGGTCTCGAACGCCGATTCCCCGGCCCGGCGCTCCGCGCCGTCCCCGGCCTCTCTCCTCGACCGCGCTCGTCCGCCGCCGCCCCGCCGGCCGCCGATCGCGCCATCCGCCCCGGCCGGCGCGGGCTCGGCCACTGGCTCGTCGGCGCGCTTCGCGGGATAGCCGGCCTGATGCTCCAGCTCGGCGGCCAATGTCTGCGCCTTTGCCTTCTCGTCCGTCCGGGAGGCGTCCTCGGAGAGCGATGCCTTGTCGAGAATCTCGTCCATCTGCGCGATCTCGGACTGCGCCTGCTCGCCGAGCTGCGAGAGCCGGTCGCGGAGGCTTTCGATCTTCCTCACGTTGGAGCGGAGCTGCACCGCCTGGCGCTCTTCGACGAGCCCCTTCTTCGCCTGCGCGAGGCCTTCCTCCTGCTTCAGAACCGCCTCCTCGAGCTCGTTCTGGATGAGGAAGTCGTTCCGGCCCCAGTTCTCGAGCGCGCGCGCTCGGAGCGTCCGCGAGTCCGACGAGAGGTACCCGAGCAGGACCTCCTGCTCGGAGAGGAGCCGCTCCACGCGCTCGGTGCGCTCGACCGCCTCGGGGATCTCGGCCATGTTTCCGTCCACGGAGACGGCGAGGCCGCGTCCGACGCGGATCGTCCAGTAGGTGCGCTGCACCGGCATGTTCCGCACGGCGACAGTTCCCGGGCGGAACGTTCCGAGGCCGCGGAGCGGCTCCGCGAGCCGCTCGGCCCAGACGATCTCGGCGGTGAACGACGTGTCGCCGGGGGAAGTCTTCCGGAGCGGCAGGAGAACGTCGCCCGGGTTCTCCGGCGCGCCGGACACGGGCCTCACCGCCGCCTCGTCGACGAGGGCGCCGAGGATCTCTGCGCCTTCGGGCAGCCCGAGGACGAGGAACTGCTCGCGCCGGTTCTGGATCGAGAAGCGCGCGCGCGTGAGGACGAGGCCGCGGCCCGACGCGTCCTCGTCGGCGAGGACGGTCGAGAGCGAGACCTCGGAGATCGACGCCTCGAGCGTGCCTTCCACCGCGAACTCGACGTGGCGCGCCTCGAGCGCAGCGCCCTCCTCGATCTCGAAGATCGCCGCGTCCCGCGGGATCTCGGGGAGGCCGGCGAGCCGGCGACGCGCGGTCTCCCCGGGAACCGGGGCCGCGCCCGCGCCGGGCCGCGCCTCGATCTCGCCGCGCGAAGCGCTCGCGAACGCGGCGAGCGCCGCGGCCGGAAGCGCGTCGAGGGCGCGGACGTCCGGCATCCGGTAGACGCCGTCCGCAGCGCGCGGCACCTCGAAGTCGATCCGGAGCGCGAACGTCCCGCGCTTCGGCCGCTCGGTCTCGAGCGTGACGACGCGCGCCGGTCCCGTCTCAGGCTCGATCGAGACGCGCCGCCGGTCGCCCGCGGCGACGTCGATCGGCCCCTCCGTCTCGCCCGTGATCGCGACGCGGAAGAGCTCGGTCTCACCCTCCTCGATCCGGAAGAGGACGTGCGACGACACGGCGACGCTCTCGTCGCCGACCGTGAGCCGCGTGAAGGAGACCGCCTGGACGCGCGGCGGCACGGGCTCGACGCCGAGGACGATCCGCGGCCCGTTATCGCCGCCGGCGCCGCTCGCGAGCGCGTAGGCGAGACGGGCGCCCTCCGGCGCCGCGATCGAGCGAACGCCGCGCGCTTCGAGCTCGGTCACGCGGAGCGGGTGAAGCGTCCGGATCGCGATCGTCCCCGTCGTCCGGCGCGCCGAAGTGGCGCCCGCGATCGGGACGGGCATCGTCGCGGGAGCCTCCGGCGCTTCGAGCACGGCGCGGACGCGCGCCGCCTCGCCGAGCGGTGCTCGGAACCGGAGCGCGACGCGGCGCTCGGCGCCGTCCGACGACTCGCTTCGAGAGGCGAGGATCCCCGCCGGCTCGACCGAGAGTTGGGAGATCTCGTGATCGGCCGGGAACGTCACCACGGCTTCGAGGACGGGCCCCTCGACGGGGCGAAGGACGATCTCGGCCGTCGTGACGACCCGTGCGCGGCCGATCTCGACCGTCTCCGCGACCTCGCAATCGACGCGCGCCACGACCGGCGCCACCGAGAACCGCCCGGCGGCGCCCGAGGGCGAGAGCCGCCGGTACGCGGCGTCGGCGGGCCGCCGCGACACGCCGGCCGGCCGGACGTCCTCCGGGTTCACTCGCTCGAGCCCCTCGGCCGACTCCGGCCGGACGCGGACGCCGTCGCCGCTCGCAATGACCGCGAAGGCCGCGGAGCGCGCGGCGCCCTCGAGGACGAGCCCGGGGAGCGCGAGGACGCCGCCCTCGACCGCGGCGGCGCCCGTGACGCGCACCGTGCGTGTTCCGGTGAGCGGCGGCTCGAACCGAAGGTCGATCACGGTTCCGGTCGCGGTCTCGCGGACGCGCGGGTCCCGAAGCCCGTCGGCCGCGACCCCGAGGACGCGGATCCCCGCGTCGACGGCGATCCGGGCGTCGCGCACCGCACCCGCGAGAACGCGAATCTCGACGTCCGTGAGAGTCGACGCGTGTCGCAGGCCCACTCCGAACCTCGTGGCGATCGACGCGTCGAACGCGGCGGCGAGGCCCGCGGCGCCGCGGAGGTCGCGGAACGCGACCGAGAGCGTCCGCGCCGCCCCGAGGTCGATCGTGACCGTGGGTGTTCCGGCGGGCCGCGTTTCGGCGAGTCCGCCCGCCGCGGCGTCCGCGCGCGCCACGACGATCCCCTCCGGGAGCGAGAAGACGGCGCGCGTCGCGGGGCAGGGGGGGAGCCCGAGGACGAGAGCGCGGAGGCCGCCCGCGTCCGCGGCCGCGAGGGGGACGACGAACGCGAGGTCGAGGTCCGCCGCCCCCGCCGACTCGAGGTCGAGCGCGAAGCCCTCCTCGACGGGCCGGAGAGGCGCGGGCCGGCCGGCGAACGTCGCCTGCCTGAGCGTCGCCCCGCGGAACGGAAGGACGATCGTCTCCCACTTCTTATCGAGCTTCACGATCGAAAGGCGCGCCGAGAAGACGACCGCGTCCTTCTCTACCTCGCCGGCGAGTCGCGCGCGCGCGACGAGCGCGCCGCCGGGCTCGCCGCCGCGCTCGAGGGGCGAGTCGGGGTGCGCGCGGCGCCAGAGCCGGAGGTAGAGCTCGTGCGGGACGAAGACCAGCTCGCCGTCGCCGATCGCCGACGGGTCGGGGACGGCCGAGATGTCCGGGTCGTATGGGACGAAGTACGAGTTCTCGAGGAGCGGGGGAAAGCCCGGCCGCGCTTCGTCCTCGCCTTCCGCCGCGCTCGCCGCGAGGACGGCCGTCGCGAGGAGGACGGCCGCCGCTCCCGCTCCCGCAGCCGCCCCGGCGCGCCTCCGGCGGAAGCGCCGCCGCCCGGCGAAAGACGCGATCCGCGAGACGAATCGAAGGAGCGCGAGCGCGAGGCAGAGTGCGAGCGCCGCGAGAGCGCCGCCGGCAACCCCGTTCAGGTAGCGCGTCGCGAGCGGCGGGAGGAGCGCCGGGAGGACGCTCGCCGCGACGACGATCGCCGCGACCGTCGCGAGGACCGGAAACTGGCGTCTTCTGAGAGCGAACGGGGCGAGGAAGCCCGAGGCCGCGAGAAGAAGGACGAGTCCTCGCTCGGTCCGCTCCGAGACGTAGAGGATCTCGGCGCGGCCGAGCCCGAGCCCCGCGAGGGGGCGCGGCGCTCCCACCGGAGAGAGCGAGAGGAGGAGCGGCAGCGCGCCCTTCTTGCCCGCGACGCCGATCGACTGGTCCCTCGCGAACGAGCGTCTCGTTGCGCCTTCCACGTTGGCCTTCAGGTCGTCCGCCTTCGATTCCTTCTCTCCGAGGATCATGTCGTCGGCCGCCGCAGGCATCTGCTCGGCGGGCGCCGCCGCGGGGGGGGCCATCCGGCCGGGTGCGGACGCGGCGCCTTCTTGCGCGACGTACCGGGACGCGATGCCGGACATGAGAAGGTCGGCGAGCGACTCGACGAGGAGCCGGTCCGACGCGCCCTCGCGCCATTCCGCCGAGAACGTGCCCCCGATCGAATACGGGCGGATCCCTTCCGGCAGGAAGAGCCGGAGATCGCTCGCGAGGACGAGCGCGTCCGTGCGCGGAAGCTCGATCGCGACGCGCCCGTTCGCGCGGAGCGGCGGGCCCTTCCTCTCGGAGATCACCTCGACCGCAACGCCCGAGGCCGCGTCGCCGGTCACGGGCAGGGGCACGAGCGTCGCTCGCCCGTCGAGCGCCGCGAGCGGCTTCACGACCTCGCCCCCGACGCTCGCGGTGAGGCAGCGCGCTCCGGGGGGGAACGTGACGCTCAGGAACTCCGCGCCGGAGTTCCTGACGACGAGCGCGAGGCGCGTCCGCTCGACTCCGTCCCATCCGACGACGCACTCGGCGACGGCGCTCTCGGCGACGACCGCGGGGACCGCGATCGGAGAGCGGCTCCGGATCGCGAGGCGGAGCGCGTGGTCGCCGCGCGGCGCGAGGTACGCGTGGAGGAGCGGGCGCGCGGGACGGACGCCCGCCACCTCGGGGAAGAGGGCGAGGTCGAGCGGCTCGAGTCCCTCGCCCGAGGCCGCGACCTCGATCTCGGGAGCGGACTCGACGCCGACGAAGATCCGTTCGCGCGCGACGCCGAGAACGCGCGCGTCGGGCGCCGCGACGGGCACCGAGCGCTCGGCCGGAAGGATCGTGCGCTCGAAGCGGAGCGAGAGATCGACGGGCCCCGACCGTCTCTCGCCGATCGCAATCGTGAAGACGTCGCGCTCGCCGGTCGTCTCGCGCGCGCGGAACGTCTCCTTCACCGTGAGCCCCGGGGCAGGCGTGACGTCGACGTGCTCGGTGAACCCGGCGGGAAGCTCGACGCGGAACCGGTCCGCCGCGCCCTCGACGACGTCGAACCGAAGGCCCGCCGTGACGGCGAGCTTCTCCTCCGACGGCGCGACGATCATCGTGAGCGTCGCCTCGACGCGCGGCTCGGGCTCGCTCACGGCGATCTCGAGCCGCTCGCCCGCGAGGTCCGCCGCGCCGGACGCTCTCCACGCGAGCCTGATCGGATCGCGGCCCTCGGCGATCACCGCGACCGAGTCCGCAGGCGCCTTCTTGAGCGCCGGCCCCGGGGCGTCGACGGCGCGCCGGCGAGGCGAGACCGCGACTCCGATCAGCGCCTCCGTTCTCGCGAAGCCCTCGGGCCGGAAGGGCGCCGCCACGACCGTCTCGGGGAGCGCCCGCTCGGGCCTCACGACGCGAGCTTTGAGGATCGTCTCCGACGACGGCGGGCTCGGCGGGTCGAGCTTGAAGACGAGCCGCGCGAAGCCGCCCTCGCCGGGCTCGACGACGGCCGAGACGGGGCGCTGCGGCGACGTCCCGCCGCCGCCTTCCGCCGTCGCCGACTCGAGAACGAATCCGTCCGGGACGAGCCCCGCGACCTCCGCGAGCGGCGCGGACCCGGCACGGAGCGCCGCGACGGTCTCGAGGGCCATCCGCCCTGGCTCGATCCGGACGACGGTCGACGTCCGCGCGGCCGACTCGGACGGCGCGTCCTCGAGGCGGAATTCGATCCGGAAGGGGAGCGCCGGCGCCGCGACCGCCTCGGCGTCGCCGTCCGCGAGAGGAAGGCGGCGCACGCCGTCGCCGAATCGCGCCGCGACGATCCTCCGCGCGTCGGCCGAGACGCGCACCTCGGCGCGCGCGTCAGCGGCGTCGGGGAGCTCCGGAGAAGGGAACGCGATCCAGCCCCCCTCGGCGGCGTCCGCCGCGGCGGGCCGCTCGAACCGGATCTCGAACTCGGCGGAGAGGAGCGACGGATCGAGGAGCTCGACGGCGACGTCCACGGTCGACCCGTCTCCGCCCGTCCCGGGCGCGGCGGAGAACGCCTTCGCCGCCGGGCCCGTCACCGAGACGACGGCGGCGTCGGCGGGAAGCCGCACGCGCACCCGCTCCCCGAGCGGCGCCGTGCTCCTCACGGCGAAGCGGGCGGTCCCTTCGACGAGCGAGGGAGCGATCCGCGCGAGAACGGCGACGTCGGCCGCGACGTACGGACGCGGCGCGGCGGAGCCCTCGGCCCTGAAGCCGATGACCACGTCCGTTCCGTCGAGCGCGCCGGCGACGGCTCCACCCTCGACGCGGGCGTTCCTAAGGCCGGAGCGGACCACGAGGTCGGAGGCACCGGCGAGCCGGGCGCGGAGCGTGCCGCTTGCCGCGCGAGGGAGCGAGAACGACGTCCAATCGAGGCCGGACGTCTGCCTCAAGACCGGCGAGACCCACTCGGCGCGGAGCGCGTGATCGCCCGGTCCGCGCGCGAGGAGGACCGGCGTTCCGTCCTCGAGAACGCCCGTCGCCGCGGTCTCGCCGTCGATCTCGAGCGAGACGAGGGCGGCGTTCCGCGCGGGAAACGGGAGAGAGACGACTCCGGGACGAAGGACTCGAAGCGTGCCGAGAGCAAAGACGCGGAGGCGCGGATCGGCGTCGAGGACCGCCTCGACGCGCCACTCGAGGAGCGCCGCGCCCGCCTCGCCCGAGGAGAGGCGGCGGCCGGCGAGCGCCGTCTCGCGGCCCTTCCTCACGAGCTCGCGGAGATCGGCGTGCGGCATCGAGAGCCCGCGGCCGGCGCGCTCGACGAGCGCCGCGAGATCGTCGCGGGGGACGAAGAGCGGGCGCGGCGCCACGGTCTCGCCGGAGCCCGCGAGGAGCGCGAGGAGCGCTATGACCGACGTGGCCGCGCTCACGCGGCGCCCTCGCCCGCGGCGCGGCGCGACTCTGCGTCCGCCTTCATCCATCCGAGGGCCCCGAGGATCCCCCAGAAGACCGCGATCGCGGCGAGGCCCACGAGCGCGCTGTCGAGGAGGCGGGAGAGCCCCGCCGGAGCGAACGGGGCGACGACGCCGAGCGCGGCCGCCGCGACGAGGAGGAACGGCAAGCGCCGCGCGCGGCCCGCGCGGACGAGGACGATCCCGAGGACGGGCAGCGCGAGCGCGAAGAAGAACCGGAGGAGCCCGAAGAACCCGCGGCTCGCCCACGGGATGACGGCGACCGCGTCGCCGTCGAGCTTCGCAAAGAGGAATTCGCGCCCCTCGCGAGCGATGTCGAGGTCGAGCGCGTAACGCTCGCCGCGCCGGGCGTCGTCCTGCCGCTCGGCCTCTAGCGGCCGCGCCGCCGCGGCCGCGGAGAGGACGACGGGAGTCGGGTCGAAGCCCAACCGCGACAGGGTCGAGCCCGAGACCCACGAGAGGAACTCGCTCCGGCTCGAGAGCGGCGTCGCCGAACCCGAGAAGCCCATGACGACGAGCTCCTCCGGCAGGTAGACGCGGAGCGTGAGCTTCAGGACCGGCGTTCCCGGGAACCTCGGGACGCTCACCGAGACCGTTCCCGCGAGCCCCGAGACGGCGCCGCCCGGGAGCCGCGTCTCGTAGAGGAGGCGGACGAGCGCGGACCCGGCGCCGTCCTCGGTGAGCGGCACGGGCACGAGGAGCGACTCGCCGCCCGGCCTCCGGTTCGGGCGCGCCGCGGCGCCGTTCACGTCGGAGGAGAGGAGGGTCGATCCCTCTGGCAAGACCGCCTCGAGATACGGGCGCGCGGTGTTCCGGACCTCGAGGTACGCGACCGACCGCGCGAGCCCGCTCTCCGAGACGACCGTGTCCGCGTGGAGGCGCGTGACGGCTGTGTCGACCACGGGCTCGTAGTCGTGGCGCACCACGGCGAGCGCGAGCGACGCTGGGGTTGCGAGGTACCGCCACGCGAGGAACGGGTCGCGCGCGGCGAGCTCGGCGGGCAGCTCGCGGGGGTCGATGGGCTCGAGCCCCGTCGCCTCCGGCTCGATGCCGAGGTTCCCGGCCCGCCGCACGGCGACGTGTCCCGTCTCGCGCTCGACGCCTTCTGCGTGGATGAGCGCGACGGCCGCGCGGACCGAGCCGCCCGGCGCCGGTCGATCGAGCGGGATCTCGCCCCGCGTCGTGACGTGGACCTCGCCCACGGCCGGAGACTGGAGAGTGACGGTCCACTCGACGAGGCCCGGAAGCTCCTCGCGCGGCCCGACGCGCCGGCGCTCCTTGAGCCGCGGCGTCGAGAGGTCGAGCGTTCCGTCGAGCGCGGCGGGAACGAGGATCGTGAGCGTGTCGACGGGCGCGTATTGGATCGTGAAGACGGTCGTCGTCTCGACGATCATCCGGTCCTCCTCGACCGCGACGAGAGAGCGCGCGGCGGCCGTCACCCGCGTCTTCCTCCGCTCGACCGAGAGACGGAGCGAGGCACTGTCCGGCGCATTCGTCCGGAACGCCATCACGGTTCCGAACGGCGGCGCGGGGAGGCGGTCCTTCGCGAGCGTGGCGACGTCGATCGGGTCGAGAGAGGCGGCGCTCTCGACCTTCACGTTGAGCTTCTCTTCGGCCGCGATCGAGTAGACGAGGTCCTGCCGCTCGGCGCCGGCGAGGGTGAGGAGCGGCGCGGCGAACGGCTCGGCGACCGGGTCGGCGTCCCGGCGGAGCGCCGCCTCGACGACGACGTCGCCGCGCGCCTCCGCGGCGAGGGAGAGGACGATCGCCAGACGGCCCGCGGCGTCGATCTCGGCGCGGTGCTCGCGGACGACGTCCTTCGGGCCCGCGTCCTCGACCGAGAACCCCGCCGGTGCGAGGAGCGTGACCTCGAAGAGGCCCGCCTCGGCGATCCTTAGGGCGACGCGCGCGCGGAGCGCGAGCTTCCCTCCGTCGGAGATCTCGAGCCGCTCGTCGAGCGTCGCGGCGACCCGCGGCACGACCGGGATCGTCGCGAGGGCGACGCGGGCGTCCGGGGCGAGGGTGCGGAAGCGCAAGGCGTCCCCTCCGGCGACGCGGACGGCGCGCTCGAGAGCGTCGACGCGGAGCCGGAGCGGGCCCTCGGGCTTCGCTTCGAGGATCGTCGTCTCGCGCGTCGCGCCGGCGACCGACGGAGCCGCGAGGACGAGCGAGACCTCGCCGGCCGGCCGCGCCCGCTCGAGGCCGAGGGCGAACGAGAAGGCCTCGCGCGGGCCGCCCAGGTCCACGAGGACGTCGCCGCCGTCGAGCACGCGCGCGGAGGCGACCGCCTCGCCGCCAGCGTCGATGAGCGAGAAGCCCGGCGGGAGGGCGACGCGCACCGACGAGGCGACCGCGCGCGTCACGCGCCCGGAAATCGTCGCGTCGACGCGCTCGAGTAGCGGCGACACGGTGCTCGACGACGCGACCTCGGAGAAGAGATACCCCGTGCCCGGCGCGAACTCGGGCGGAAGCGGCGTCCATCGGATCGAGACCGGCCCGCCCGACGGCAGGAGGCCCATCACCGTGGTCGCTCCGGCCTCCTCGCGAACGGCCGTCGCGACGGCCCGCTCGATCTCCGGGCGGATGCCGCTCGCGCCGATCGAGAGCCGGACGCGGGAGACCGCGCTCGGCGGCGCCGCGAGCGCGGCTCGGCGGGAGGAGCCCTCGTTCGCGACGCCCGCGGCGAGCGCGAGCGTGACCGAGTGGCGTCCGGCCTCCGGCAGGTGGAGGACGAGCCCACCCTTTGTTCCGGGCCGGACGAACGCGCCCTCGGCGCCGCCCGCGTCGAACGAGATGAGCGCAGCGCCGGCGAAGCCGAGGTCGACCTCCGTCCAGCCCTCGCCGTGGGTCGTGACCGAGAGCGTGGCCGTCCACTTCACGCCGCTTTCTTCGACGACCCCCTCGAGAAGCGCGTCGGACACGGTCGCCCTGTCCGGCGGCCGGCCCAGGTCGGGCGGAGTCAAGGGAAACGACCGGCCCCACAGCTCGAGGAACTCCTCGTAGGGGAGGTAGACGCCCGGGCCCTTTCCCTCGATCGCCCGGTCGAGGTCGCGATACGGGACGAGGATCGCGGGAGGCGGGCTCTTCTTCGCCTCGGGCTCGTCGGGGCTCTGGCCCGACGCGGAGCCCGCGATGGCGAGCATGACGGCGAGAGCTCGTGCGGCCGGCGACGGCATTTACGTTCTCCTCCCGGTCGGTCTTTCGCGAGGCGATTCCCTTCGACCGCCGATTCTATCGAAAGGTTCCGCGGAGGAACGGTCACGCACGCGTAAAATGACGGCTCGCGGGCCGCCCGCCGTCCTTTCGCCCGCGGAGGGGAGCGAACGCATGCTCGACGCGAAGGACCTCGACGACGTCCTCCGGTTCAAGAGTTCCCGGTACCTCACGACGAGCCTCTACCTCGACGTGGACGGGCGCCGCTACCCGCACGCCGAGTACGTGACCGTGTTCAAGGACCTCGCGAAGCGGCGGAGGCCCGCCGAGACGGCCGACCGCGAGCAGGTGCGCTCGGTCGAGGAGGACCTGCGCCGGACGGAGGAGTTTCTCCTCCACCGGTTCGACCGGGCGGGCTGGCGCGCGGTCGCGGTATTCTCCTGCTCCGCCGAGGGGCTCTTCCGGACCGTCCCGCTCCCCGTGTCCGTGCGCGACCGCCTCGTCGTCGAGCCGCTCGCGTACGGCCGCCCGCTCCAGGCGATCCTCGAGTCGCGGAGGCGGATCGCGGTCGTCCTCGCCGACCAACGGAGAGCGCGGATCCTGGAGAGCGTCCTCGGGCGGATCAGGACCCTCGAGGAGGTCGAGCACGACGTTCCGCAGCGGGTCCGCGCCGGCGGCTACCAGGGCTACGAGGAGAAGCGCATCGCGCGCCACGTCGCGGCGCACCACCACGCGCACTACCGCGACGTCGCCGAGCGCCTCTTCGCGATCCACCGGCGCGAGCGGTTCGACCACGTCGTGCTCGCGGGGCCGAAGGAGGACGTCGCGGCGCTCGAGGGGCACCTCCATCCGTTCCTCCAGGACCGCCTCGCCGGCCGGATCGTCGCGGACATGACGCTGACGAGGCCCGAGCTCGCGAGAAAACTGGCCGAGATCGAGGTCGCGATCGAGCGGAAGGAGACCGACGGCCGGCTCGCGAAGCTCTTCGAGCAGGCCGGGCGCGGAGGACTCGGCGTCGTCGGGCTGCCGAAGACCCTGACCGCGCTCTCCCGCGGCCAGACCCACTCGCTCTTCGTCCGCGACGGCTTCGAGGTCCCGGGCCAGGTGTGCCTCAAGTGCCGCGTGCTCGGCGTCGAGGAGCAGGTCTGCCCGCACTGCGAGCAGAAGATGGCCGCCGTCGAGGACGTGATCGACGAGGCGGTCGAGGAAGCGCTCCGCCAGGGGGCGACCGTGCACACGGTGCCCGCCGACCGGGAGGACTTCCTCAATGCGGGATCGATCGGGGCTTTCCTCCGGTTCCGGGACTGACCGGTGCGGATCCGGCTCGCCGCCGCGGCTCTCGCACTCCTCACGCCCGGCGCGGGCGCAGCAACCGACGTCCTCATCCTGAAGGACGGCCGAAGGCTCGAGGGAGAAATCACGGTCTCCGGGCCGTCGCGAGTCCGGACCGGCGGCGCCGAGATCCGCCTCTCCGAGATCGCGAGCGCCGAGGGCGGGCCCGCTCGGCTCCGCGCCGCGCTCCTCCTCGACGCTTTCCTGAAGGAAGCGGACGACGCCCGCGCCGAGGCGCTCGCCGCTGCGATCGTCGCGCTCGATCTGGAGCCCGCCGAATTCGCCGCGTGCGCGCGGGAGGACCGCGCCACCGAGCTTCCGCCGCCCGGGATCGTGGAGCGGCGCGTCGTCGTGCGGCACGACCGCACGGAGGCGGCCGCGCACGTTGTCGTGCCCGCGTCCGCGCCGCGGGACGGCGCGCTCGCGCCGCTCGTCGTCGCCCTCCACGGGACGGGCGGGAACGGCGCGGACGTCGCGCGGTTCTACGCGCCGCTCGCCGAGCGGTTCGGCGTCGTCGTCGCGTGCCCGACCGCGACGTTCAACCGCGAGAGTGGCTGGGGCGCCACCGACGCCGAGCGATCGCTGCCGCGCTCTCTCGTCCGCGACCTCCTCGCCGAGATGCCGATCGACCCCGACCGCGTGTACGCGACGGGCTGGTCGATGGGGGGGCACGCGTCGTGGGATCTCGGCCTCCACGATCCGTCGCTCTTCGCCGCGCTCATGCCGATCGTCGGCGGGCCGTTCTTCCGCTACTACCCGCTGCTCTCGAACCTCGTGTCGACGCCGATCTACGACATCCAGGGCGCCGACGACGATCCCGACCTCGTCGCCGCGCAGCGGCTCGGAGTCGCGCGGCTCAAGGCCCTGGGCGCGCGGGAGCTCGTGTACCGCGAGCTCGAGGGCCGCGGCCACGAGTTCTTCGACGATCTCGTGCCGGCCGGTCTCGAGTGGCTCCTCGCGAAGAAGCGCGACCCGCTCCCGAAGAAGATCCGGTTCACGACGATCCACGAGCGCTCGCTCTCCTCCGCGTGGGTTCGCATCGAGACGCTCGCGAGCGACGCGTGGCTGCCGTCGCGCCCGCTCAAGGTCCGGACTCGAGCGCCGAAGGACGAGGACGCGAAACAGAGGATGTTCCGAGAGGCGATGGAGGCGCAGGCGGCGCGCATCGAGGCGTCGATCGACTCGCCGTCGCGGATCTCGGTGAAGACGCGCGGGATCGACTCCTACTCGCTTCTCCTATTAGACGGGCTCCTCGATTTCGACCGCGACCTCTGGGTGAACACGAACGGCCGGCGCTCCTACTCCGGCCGCCCTCAGAGGGACCCGCGCCTCCTCCTCCGGACGCTCCGCGCCACCGCCGACCGAGCGCGGCTCGTGTGGGCCGAGGTCACGGTCGATGGCCCGGCGTCCGGACGCTGAGCGGCGAGACGTGCCGCGGCCCGCGCGGATTCTCATCGCGAGAAGAACCGGCCGCGCGCCGGCGTGACTCCGGAGGCGGCCGGTTGCGGCCGGACGGTCCCGCGGTTAGAACGGAATCAAGAGCCCGGATCCGATCGATGCCAGCGCCGACCCTGCGAACCCTAGCGCTATTCCCCGCCGCCGTCCTCCTCGTCCTCCTTCTCCTCGCGGCCTTCTCGGCCGGCGTCGGCGCCTTCACGCTCTTTTGCGGGAACCACTCGCGCGCGTCGGCCGCCGTCAACGTCAATCCGAACTGCCGCGACGCGTCCGCGGGACCGGCCGACGTGCAGGAGGCCGAGATTCGCGCCGCGCTCGACACTTGGTCCGCCGGCGGGTCGAACTTCCGCTTCTCCTTCGGCGGGAGGACGACGCGGGCCGCGGTCGCGCCGACCGACGGCCGGCACGACGTCTTCTGGTCGGACCGCGCCGACGGCTCCGCCCTCGCCGTCACCTACTGCGGCGACGGCGACGTCGAACGCGGCGCCGACATCGAGAACCTCGACTTCTTCACGTTCACGAGCGGCACGTCGGTCGGATACGACATCCGGACCGTCGATCTCCACGAGCTCGGACATCTTCTCGGCCTCGGGCACACGGGCGCGACGAACGCGGTGATGCGCGGGAGCTACGAGGGTGAGCGGCGGTTTCTCGCGGCCGACGACATCGACGGGCTCCGCTCCCTCTACGGGCCCGACTCACGGCCTCCGGACGTCCAGTCGGTGTCGCCGGACGCGGGCTACGTCCGGGGCGGAAACCGGGTCGAGGTGAGCGGGCTCTCGTTCGCGCCCGACGCGCGGGTCGAGTTCGACGGCGTTCCGGCCCCTCTCGTCACGCGCGAGGGCAACACGAAGCTCGTCGTGCTCGCGCCGGCCTGGACCATCTCGGGCCAGGTGGTCGACGTGCGCGTGGTCCAGGCGAGCGGCTCCGACGTCCTCCGCGACACGTACACCTACATCGAGAATCCGGTCGAGATCGCGGTCCTGGGCACGCCGACGCGCGGGAGCACGGTCGAGGTCGTCGTGTACGGCCCTCCCTTCCAGAGCGCCGCGGTCGTCGCGGGCGCCCCGGGGCAGAGCACGATCCGGGGCTTCACGTTCTGCTGGGACCGGCGCCGCATGCGCGTGCTCGGCACGCTGCGCACGCTCTCGATCCCGGCGGCGGGGCAAGCGGCGCCGATCCCGATCCGCCTCGACGGCCCGGCGTTCCTCACGTTCACCGTGCAGGGCGTCGTCACCACGCGCTCCGGGCTCGTGCAGACGAACTGCGCGGTGGTCACGATCCTCCCCTGACTCCGCGCGGCGGCGCCCTCCGAGAGGGGGCGCGCGGGAACCGCTTTCCCTCGGCCGGAGTCCGACCTTGATCCTCGCGCGAGCGGAGATACAGTCGGGCGTCGGTCGCGAGCCGTGGCGGCGGGAGGCCGCGGGGGCCTCTCGGTCACGGGAGCGCGCGGCGGCCGGCCGTGATGAGATGAGCGGCCGCGCCTCCAGGGCTCGCGGCCCGAACGCCGGAAGGAGAATCGACGCCATGTCGCAGCATCCGGTGCCGGGGAGAAAAGCCGTCCGCCGCGGTCCCGCGGTCGCGCTCGCGTCTCTCGCCGCTCTCGGGCTCCTCTCCGCGAGCGGTCTCGCGTTCACCCGATTCTGCGGCGACTGGGTCGGCGCCGGAAGCGTCGCGCCGTACTGGGTCAATCCGAACTTCCGGGACGCTTCCGCGGGGACGCAGCAGCAGCAGATCAACCAGGTGCGGGCCGCGGGAGAGGAGTGGGCGACGCGCGGCCTCGCGCGATTCTCGTTCGACTACCGCGGCCGGACGGGCGGCGAGACGGTGGCGCCCGGCGACGGCCGTTCGGAGATCTTCTCGCTCGAGCAGTCGAGCGGCGCCGCGCTCGCGGTGACCGTCTGCGACGCGATGTCGGTCTCGAACGGGGCGGACATCGTCTTCTTCGACGCCGGCATCCAGTGGACCATCAACGGGAGCGACCCCGACATCCGCACGGTGGCGCTGCACGAGATGGGCCACCTCCTCGGCCTCGGCCACACGTCGGTCGCCGGGCAGGTGATGCTCCCCAACTATCACGGCGTCGACCGAGACCTGGGCGAAGACGACATCGCCGGCGTCCAGGCCATCTACGGGCGGAAGCTCATCCCCGACGTCCGCGGCATCCTGCCGCCGTTCGGCCCGGTGCGGGGCGGCACCGAGGTGCGTCTCGTCGGCCTCAACTTCGGTCCCGGCATGCAGGTCGCGTTCGACGGCGTGCCTGCCCCCGTCGTCAGGCGGAACGGGCAGACCGAGATCTACGTTCTCGCCCCGCCGGGCGCGGCGATCGGGCTCGTGGCCGACGTCCTCGTGAGGCAGCAGGACGGGTCGGACACGCTCCCCATGGCGTACACGTACCAGGAGAACCCGATCTCGCTCGAATGGACCGGGACCCCGGCCGTCGGGCTCCCGATCACACTCACGGTGTACGGGCCGCCCGACCGGCGGACGGGCCTCGTCGTCGCCGCTCCGGGCAACATCGAGCGCGCGGGCTACACCTGGTGCTTCGGCCCGCCCTTCGCGCTCCGCATGAAGCCGCGCGACCTCAACACGGGGCCTCGCGGCGAGGCGACGGTCGAGTGGGTCGTGACGGGCGAGGTCGGCCAGCGCTATCACGCGCAGGCCGCGATTCTCACGCCCGAGGGCCCGATCCAGGTCAACTGCACGGGGATCGACGTCGTGCCGTGACCCGACCCGGGCCGCGGGGCTGTCCGGTTGACAAGGAGCGCGAGAGCGCTATCATTGGCATCGGTCTTGCCTTTTCCCTCGCAGTCGGCCGCCGGCTTGCCGGAGCGGCCATCGACCCGAGCCCTCGCCAAGTTCACGCCCTCGTCGCGAGGTGACTCCCCGCGAATCGTTCGCGGGTCCACCGCCAGGAGGAGTCCATGTTCCGCAGCCATCGTTCTTCCTTGATCCGGCGCACGATCGCCCCGGCCGCAGTCGCCGCGGCTCTCGCGCTCGCACCCGCCGTCGTCGCGACCACCTGGATCCGGCTCGGAGCCAAGGACCTGACAGCACAGTCTGAAATCGTGGCGGTGGGAATCGTCACGAGCCGTGTCGCCGAGGAGATCTCCGTCCCCTGGTTCGAGGATCCGGCCGGCGACATGATCTACACGCGGTACGAGATGCGGGTCGAGCGGGGGTTGAAGGGCGCGAAGCCGGGAGACGTGATCTCGTTCGTCTCGATGGGCGGCCGCATCGGCGACCGGTCGGTCGACGTCGCCGGCGCCCCGCATTTCCGCGTCGGCGAGAAAATCGTCGGCGGCTTCTTCCGGAACGCGATCGAGCGCCTCCAGCCGCACTGGGGCGGCGTCAGCACCGTCGTCGCCACGCGGCGCGGCGACGTGGCGATCGGCCAGCCCGGCCACACGATCGAGACGAACGTGCTCCTCGCCGACGCGGTTCACGCGCTGGAGGGGAGATAATGACGCCGGCACGCACTCGGAGGGCCACTCGGACGATGAACGCGCTCGACACGAGGAAACGCTTCGCGGTCCTGAAGGCGGGCCGCGTGATCGCTCTGACGGCTGCCGCGCTGGCGAGCATCGCGGTCGTCGGCCAGGGCTTCTCGTTCTTCTGCGGCAACCACATCGCTGACGGCCGGCAGTGCCAGTACTCCGTCAATCCCAACTGCCTCGACGCGCCGACGCCCGATCAGGAAGAGGCCGCGATCAACGCGGCGGGAACCACGTGGACGAACGGCGGAGCGAACTTCCGCTTCACCTATCTCGGTCGCACGAACCGCTCGAGCATCTCGCCCGGCGACAACCGCCAGGACATCTTCTGGAGGAACGAGAGTAGCGGCGGCGCGCTGGCCGTGACCGTGTGCAACGGGGCGTCGGTCGCGTTCGGAGCCGACATCCTCTTCTACGATCTCGGCTGGACCTGGCAGCTCGGCGGCAGCCTCGACATCCAGACCGTCGCCCTCCACGAGATGGGCCACCTTCTCGGCCTCGGCCACTCGAGCTCGGGGTCGGCGGTCATGCAGCCGAGCTATCACGGCATCGACCGCGATCTCGCCACGGACGACGTGAACGGGCTGATCGCGATCTACGGCGCCTCCGGCCCTCCTCCCGACCTCCAGAGCATCGTCCCCGCATCGGGCCAGGTGCGCGGAGGCACCGAGGTCACGCTGAACGGGACGAACTTCGCCGACACGGCCACGGTCACGTTCGACGGCGTCGCGGCGAACGTCCGCTCCCGCACCGGCTCGACTCAGATCGTGGTCGACGCTCCGGCGGGAACGAGCATCGGCCAGACCGCCGACGTCCGCGTGACGCAGTCGAGCGGCGCCGACACGCTCTTCAACGCCTTCACGTACGGCCAGAACGCGACCGACCTCTCGGTCAGCGGGTCGACGCGTGTCGGCGCCGAAATCGAGTTCGTCCTCTACGGCGAGGCGAACCGGAAGGCGTGGCTCGCCGTCGGTCCCCCGGGAGAGTTCTCGAAGGCGGGCATCACGATCTGCGCCACGACGCCCTTCCGTCTTCGCGTTCTCCCGCCCGCGTCGTCGATCGGACCGGTCGGCGAGAAGCGCATACCGTGGACGATCGTGGGCTCCGCTTTCGAGACGCTTCATGCGCAGGGCGTCGTGCGCCGGGCGGGCGGCGTCTTCGAGCTGACGCCGTGCGTTCCGTTCACGGTATTCCCGTAACAGCGAGCGCCAAAAGCAGCGAAAAGCCCACCCGCGACCCGGGCGGCCTCGAGGTCTTGAGGAGAGTGGGCGACGGGCAGGTCGCCTTCGACCTCGAGAGCGAACCGCTCCTCTCGAGAGTTCCGGGCTTTGCGGAGGGCTTTCTCGGCGTCCGGGCGGGCGGCGCCGCGGCCTTGTCGATCGGACTTCCCGAACTTACACGGTCCTCTTCGAGCCCGAGGGGGGGACTGGGCTCGAGCGGAAGGCGTTCTACGTCCGCGTCGCGGCCGACTCGCCGCGCGAGATCACGCTCCGCCTCGACGCGTGAACGCGGGCCCGACGTCCCGCGGCCCGGACGGCGCGGCAGCCGCCGCCCGGGTCGCGGAGAGCGCTCACTTCTCCACGGCCGTCGCGCCCTTGTCGTCGAACGTCACCGAGCCGTGGAGCTCGCCGAAGTCGACGTGCAGGACGAAGTCGTGGCCGAGCGACTTCACGTCGCCGGTGTTCCCCTGGCGCGCCTCGCCGAGATTCACGCCGCGGTCCTCGACCGTCATCGAGAGGTGCTCCGAGTCCGACTTCTCGCGCCGGAACTCGGTCGGGAGGACGATCTTCCCCTCGGCCATCTCGTTCAGCTTCGCGACCATCCCCTTCTGCTTCTCGGCGTCCTTCTCGTTGAACGTCTGGAAGCCGAGGACGGCGATGTCGCGGCCCTTTCCCTGCGGGACGATGACGAGCGACCAGGCTTTCTTCCCGTCGCCGAGGCGCGCGAAGAGATGGTACTTCCCGGCCGGGACGGTGGCGCCGCCGGTCGTGACGCCGTCACCGACGTCGATCGACGCGAAGCCCAAGTGCCAGAGGTAGCCTTCCGGGATCTTGTCGAGGTGGCTCGCGTTGTACGGGACGGTGAAGTACTGGACCTGGAACTCCCCGTGCTCGAGCGGGATCCGGATGCGGCGCGTGACGTGGGGGTGCGCGATCGCGGTGCCGGCCACGATCGCGGCGGCGGCGACCGACGCGGCGAAGACGGCGGTCGTTCGGAAGGGACGTTTCATGTCGGGGACTCCTCGATGGGGGAGAGGCGGCTCTCTTCTCGTCTCGGCGGCCGCCCCGATCATACGCGAAACGGGGCGCGCGGATCCGGGATCGCCCGGCGGCGCCCTCCGATCGATGTCATCATCGGGCGGCATGCGCCGGCGCGAGCGGCTCCTCTGGACGGACAAGATGGTCCTCGGATCAGCGCTGCGGGGGGAGTTGACCGCGTGCCACATTCGCGTCGACTGCTTCGGACGAGTCGATCGCGCGGCGCTCTCCCGCGCGGCGAGGGCCACGTCGGAATCGCACCTGCGACTCCGCTCGCGGATCGTCGCCGTCCCGCGCCTCGGGCCGCTCGAGACCGTCTACCGCTTCGAGGAGGCCTCGCCCCCGGACCTCGCCCCGATCGCCGCCGGCGAGGCCGCCCTCGCTTTCGTGGACCGGCCGTTCGACGTCTTCAAGGGGCCCCTGTGGCGGATCGGGCTCGAAGCGCATGACGATGGCGGCTCGAGCGTCCACGTCGCGTGGCACCACGCGCTCGGCGACGGGGTCGCGGGGTTCGCGATCCTGGGCGAGTGCCTCGACCGCTACCGTGCCGCGGTGGGCGGCCCCGCGGCGGCGCCTTCGGCGCGGACGGACGGCCCGCCCGCGCTCCGCACGCGGCCGAGGCTCGGCGCGCTCCTCCGCGAGGTGCCGAGCCTCTTCCGCGCGGCGCGGACTTCCTCGCGCGCGCGCCCGATCCGGACGGTCCACCGTTTCGAGAAGCGCGTCCGCGTTCCAGCCCGGGCGTCGCTCTCGCTCCACGCGCTCGCGCTCGCCGCCGCGGCGCGCCCCCTCGCCGAGCGCGGCATCCCGTCGGTCGCGATGCCGTTCAACCTGCGCGCGGCGCTCCTCCGCCATCGCGGGATCGCGAACGTCCTCTACATGGTGAACACGCCGGTCGCGGATCTGTCGCGCTGTCACCTGGGCTCCGAGCGGCACCGACTCGCGGCCTCGGCGCTCCGCCGCCTCGAGCGCCTCGACATGCCCGCGTTCCGCATCGCGTCCGCGTTCATCGCGGCTGCGCCGCGCTTCGCGCTCCGGTGGATGGCGGGAAAGACGCACCGCGGCGCGCGGTTCCTCCTCTCGGTCCTCGGAGCGTGGCCGGCGAAACGGCTTCGCGACGCGGCGGGAGGGCTCACGCTGGGAGAGCGAGCCCGCATCGTCCGCGTCGGCGGCTCCGTGCCGCTCATCGCGGGGATCGAGCACTCGCTCGGCGTCGGAGTGTTGGGCGACGAGGCGGTCCTCACGCTCACGAGCGACGCGGACGCGGCGAGCGCGGGCGAATCGGTGGCGCTCCTCGAGGCGATCGCGGCGGAGCTTCTCGATCTCTCGGGCGAGTCGGCCAGGGCGCCCTGACCCGCCGTCAATCGAGCTCGATCTCGACCTCGAGGGCGTCTCCCTCCGCGACCGAGATCGGGCGCTCGGCGGGCCGCCTGTCGGGCGCGATCACGCGGAGCCGGTACGCGCCGGGCGGCACGTGCCGCACGTCGAGCGCGCCCTTCTCGTCCGTCCGGTCTCGGCCGGGCGCGGTGAAGATCGCGAGGAGGCGGGCGTCCTTCAGGACCGCCTCGCCCTTCTCGTCGAGAAGCTCGGCGCGCGCGCCCGCGACGCCGCGGCCGCTCGAGCCGTCGACGACGGTGAGGCGGATCTCGCCGCCGCGACCGAGGCGGAACTCCTCCGACGTCTCCGACGCGCTCGCGATCTTCACGCCGTCGCGGATGAGCGGGGCCCATTCGAGCGTGAGGACGGTCACGCGATAGGCGCCGGGCTTCAAGCCCCCGATCCGGACGCGGCCCTCCGCGTTCGTCACGTTCCCGAACCCGCTCACCTCGTTCCCGTTCTGATCGCGGAGGTGGAGGAACGCGGCCGGCACCGGCTCCTTCCCGTCGGGCTTCGTCACGAGAGCCGCGAGCGAGCCCGGCGTCTCGAGCGCGAAGTCGACGCCGCGCACCACGCGGCCCTCCTCGACGCGGATCGCCTCGCGCACGTCGCGCCCGTAGCGGAGCGCCTCGCCGGCGCCCGGGAGGACGCCGCCGCCGCCCGCTTCCGCGCGGTAGATCCCGGGAGAGAGGCGGTCGAGCTCGTACCGCCCGTCCTCGTCGGTCGAGGCGCTCCCGAGGTCGCGGGCGGCCATGTCCGAGAAATCGCCGCGCCGCTCGCTCTCCGAGAGGCTCGCTCGGACGTCGATGCCCGCGATTGCCTCGCCGGTCGCCGCGTCGGTGACGCGCCCCGAGAAACCGCCGCGCGGGACGGCGAAGTCGATGCGGAACTCGGGCTCGGCGGGGACGAACGAGTCGGCGAGGAACGGGCGGCCGCCGCCCGATGGCGGCTGGACCTGGAACCGGTAGTCTCCGGAGGGGAGGTTTGCGATCTCGTAGAGCCCGTTCCGGTCGGTCCGCGCCGTGCGGAAGTGGAGCCCGGACGGCGCGCTCTCGCCCGAGGGTCCGTCGCGGAGGAACGACGTCACGGTCGCTCCGTCGAGGGGAGTGAGCGCGTCCGTCACCGTGCCGAACACCCGGCATCCGCCGACCGCCTCGCCCACGTCGACGCGGATCATCTCGCCCTCGACGATCGTGACCGCGACGGTGCGCATTCCCTCGAACGGGCTCCCGGGCGCCATCTTCGTCTTGAGGAGCGAGTACGGCCCCGGCTTCAGGCCGCGGATCTCGTAGTATCCGGTCTCGTCCGCGATCGCGGTCCGCTGCACGTTCATGAGACCGGCCATGATCGCGACGATCGCGCCGGGCTCGGGCGCGCCGTTCTGCCCGAAGACCGTTCCGTAGACGCCTCCGCCCGAGGCGAGGAGGACCTCGACCGGCCCGACGGGGATCCCGGGCGTGACCGCGACGTCCTCCACGACGACGGTCGGGTACTCCGGCGACGAGACCGTGATCGCGTGCGTTCCGGGCTCGAGGTCGCGGAGGGCGAACGTCCCGTCGGCGGCGGTCTCGACCGAGCCGGGAGCGAACGCGGAAGCGAAGAACTCGCCGAAGCCCGCCTCCGGCTGGCCGTCGCGGACCCGCGCGCCCGCGACCGGCGCGCGGTCGGACGTGCGTAGGACGACGCCCGAGATCCCGCCCGCCTCCTTGAGGAAGAGGAGGACGCCCGCGACCGTGCCCTCGGGCGGCACCTCCACGTCGACGGGCTCCGAGTCGGCGAAGCCCTCCGCGCTCGCGACCAGGCGGACCTTTCCCGAGCGGACGTCGCCGAGCGTGAACCGGCCGTCCTCGTCGGTGAAGGACGACTCGCGCGTCGCTCCCCCGGCGAACCGCGATCCGAAGCCGAAGGACGGCGCGCTCGGCGCGCTCGCGCGCACCGTGAACCGCGCCGCGATCGGCGGCCCGGCCGGGGTGAGGACCTGCCCGCTCACGCCGGCGCTCCGCTTCAGCGCGAAGTCGGCGCCGTCCGTGCCGGCGGCGACTCCCGACTTTCGGTCGGGCTCGAACCCCGGCGCCGCGGCGGACACCGAGTGGAGGCCGCTCTCGAGACCGCGGATCGCGTACTCGCCGTTCTCGGCGGTCGTCGCCTGCCGCGAGGCGGGCGAGACCCTCCGCCGCGACGGGGTCGACGCGGCGGCGGCGGTGACCGTGGCCCCCGCGACGGGCGCGCCCGCCACGTCGGCGACGCGCCCTGAGATCGCGAGGCCGCTCTCGAGATTCACGGTGACAAGCGGCGACTCCTTCTCGTCCTCGATCTCGATCGAGTCGGACGTCCACGCGACGAACGCCGCCGCCTCGACGGAGAGCCGCGTCCGCCCGGGCGCGACCGACTCGAAGACGAACCGGCCGTCGTCGCCGGTCTTCCGGCTCGGCTGGCCGCCCTCGGGCGGGAACCACTCCTCGGCTGAGGCGGGATGGAGCCGCGCCTCGGCGCCCGCGACGGGCGCGCCGTCCGGGCCGAGGACGACGCCCGCGAGGCGGCTCCCGCGCAGGAGGACGACCTCGACGCCGCGCGTCTCTTCCCCGGACGCGACGCGGACGCTCGCGATCGCGCCGCGAGCGTAGCCGTCCTTCGTCGCCGTGATCCGGTAGCCGCGTCCCTCGGGGAGCCCCGCGACGACGAATCCGCCGGAGTCGTCCGTCACCCCGCCGCGCCGGCCGGCGCGCCCGAGATTTCGGCTCTCCTGGAGGAGGACGAGCGACTCGAAGCCCGGCGCGGTCGCGACGGCCGCGCCCGCGATGCCGCCGCCGAAACGGTCGACGACGCGCCCGCTCACCGCGCCGGCGCGCTCGAGCCCGACCTCGATCCCGTCGACCGGCTCGCCGGCGCGGACCGTCACGACTCGCGGCTCGGGGCAGTACCACGCGTCCGCGAAGGCGAAAACCCGATAGGTGCCTTCGGGCACCGACCCGAGGACGAAACTCCCGGCGTCGTCGGCGTCGGTGCGGAGCGGGCCGCGGCCGGGAACGCTCGGCGCGCGCGCCGTCATGAAGTCGGCGAATCCGCGGCTCGCTCCCTCCTCGAGGAAGACCGCGACGCCGGGAACGGACGTGCCCGTCCGCCGGTCGACCGCGCGCCCGGAGATCGAGCCCGCGCGCGGGACGGGGCCGCCCGTCGCCTCGCCTTCGCCGCTCTCCGCGGCGCCCTTCAAGGATGCGCGCCCGGAATCGGCCGCGCCCGCAGACGGCGCGCGGTCGGCGCCTTCGGACTCTCGATCGGGCGCACCGGCCTCGGGCGAGCGCGCGTCCGGGCGGAGGAGCGAGGGCAAGAGGACGACGCCCACGACGACCGCGAGCAGAAGGAGGGCTGAAAGCGAGGCGAGGAGGAACTTCTCGGACCGGGTCATCGGAGGGCGATTATACGGATGCCCCCGAACGGGTTCCGTGCGACCCCCCTTCGCCTAATGTCCTGGTCGGTTCGAGGCCGAAAGGGTCTTGCCGCCCTCGCGGGGGCTGCCGCAGCGCGCCCGCGGGCGGCCGCCGTTCCGCCGCGAAGGCCTCTGCGACCCGGGTGAGCCACGGAGTCTTCACCTCCAACGCCAGAGAGGACAGATGGACTCGTCTTCCGTCGACCGTCTGGACGCGCGATCCGGTGACCCGTCGAACGAGAGGGGCTCGTCGAGCCGCCCGGGAGGGGAAGAGGCCTCCGCGAGCGCGACGGGATCGAGGACGCCGAAGCGGCGCGCCCCGGGCCTCCGGCCGCGAACCGCGAAGCCCGAGGTGGGGAGGGCGGCGAAGATCGCGTTCGTGCCGTTCGCTCCGATGCCCGAGGGATCCGACCTCCAGACCCTCGAGCACGTTCTCGTGTTCTGCCTCTCCGAGATGATCGAGATGCTGGGCGGCGACCGGTTCGTCGATCTCTACCCGGCTCCCGAGCCGGGCTCCGACGAGACGGCAGATCCGGTCTCGAGCGAGGTCTCGAGCGAGGACGTGGCGCGGGACATCGAAGACGCGAACGTCGACGCCGTCTTCTCCGGCACGCTCGCGTACCGGCCCGGGCGCGCGGTCGAGGCCCTCCTCGTCCTCGCGCGCCCCGGCGCCACCGCGAAGCGGCTCGAGTGGTCGTTCGTGTTCGAGAACGGGGCCGAGCGGAGGGACGCGAGCCTCGAGATCGACGGAGACGACCTCCACGCGGCGGTCGTCGAGATGTTCGAGGACATCCGGAAGGATCTCCGCTGGCGCTTCTCGGGGCCGAAGGACCGGCTCGGGTACTACCGCTTCCGCCTCGGCACGCCGCTCACGCCGAGCTACCGGGCGCTCCGCGACTTCGTCGTCGCGCGGCGCCGGTGCGTCTCTCCCGAGCGCAAGGTCTACTTCTACCGCCGGGCGGTTCGGCACGATCCCGTGTTCGGCGAGGCGTTCCGGAACATCGCGTACATCTACAAGGAGCAGAAGAAGTACCCGCAGGCGATCGAGATCTACAAGCAGGCCATCCGGAACCTGATCGACCGCGAGGTCCTGGCCGAGGCGCACGCGGAGATCGGCCTCTGCCTCGCGAACTCGGGGCAGCTCGACACGGCCCTCCGGCACTGGCAGATCTCGCGCCGCTGGAACCCGCGCAACACCGACATCTACGCGAACATCGCGATCGGGTACGAAGAGAAGGGCCTCATCGAGAAGGCCATCCGGTACTTCAATCGGGCCCAGGAGATCGACCCGAACTACTACTGGGCCTGCCGCGGCCTCGGGCGCATCTTCTGCAACCTCGGCGACTGGAAGCGCGCGATCGGGCAGTTGAAGCTCCAGATCTCGATCGCCCCCAAGGACGCCTGGGGCCATTACGCTCTCGGCTCGTGCTACGCGCGGGAGGGGGACTCCGACAAGGCGCGCGAGCACCTGCGCCGCGCCCTCGAGCTCGATCCCGACGGCGACGCGGGGCGCCGAGCCTTCCAGAGCCTGATGCAGATCGAGGAGTGACCGCCGCGCGGGAATCCCACACGTCGCGGCGCGCGTACCCGCCACCGCCGGGCTCTCGTCGGGTGCGCTGCTCGCCTCGCAACCCGACCGCGCAAACCACGATCCCCTGGACGAAGGTCCTCAGCGCCGCTATCTCGCGCTCACGAGCACCCAGTTGGCGATCGAGACGTCGAGGGAAGGGGAGTTCCGCGAGTTCCGGTCGCGGACGAGCCCGCCCAGGATGAAGTTCCCGCGCGGGAGGATCGTCGGAAACGTGGTAAGCGTCCGGTGAACACCAGGTCGCCCCGCGCTGAAGCCGAGGTCCGGCCTGACCGATGATACGTGAGAGCGCGCGTCGCCGCGCTCGAAGCGGAGGTCATCGTGAGCAGCCTTTCCCATTCACCCCGTGTCCGTCCCGGCACGCCGTCGGCCCCGTCCTCTCGCGCCATCGTCTGGCGCCGAAGTCTCTCGGAGTGGTCGAAGAGCGGACTCTCGCAGGCCGAATTCTGTCGCCGCCGGGGGCTTCCTGCCGGGACGTTCGCCTGGTGGAAGCGGGAGATCCGGCTCCGCTTCTTGACCGCGAAGGCCTCGGCGGCCCCCGCGACGGCGGGCTCCATGGCACGACGGAGTCGTCCCCGACCACCCCTGCGACGATTCGTCCCCGTGGCGGTGCGGCCCGCGTCGACTCGGAGCGACGGCGGATCGATTGAGATCCTTCTTCCCGGAGCGCGCCGCGTTCGCGTCGGATCGGACTTCGACGCCGCAGTGCTCATGCGCCTCGTCAAACTCCTCGAGTCGCTTCCGTGCTGAGCCTTCCACCCTCCGCTCGGATCTTCCTTTCGACGGAGCCGACCGACATCCGCCGGTCCTTCGACGGGCTCGCCCTCCTCGTCGAAGAGGTGATCGGGCAGGATCCGTTCTCGGGCTACCTCTTCGTTTTCCGGAATCGACTGGGCGACCGGGTGAAGGTGCTCTTCGGGGACCGATCCGGTTTCTGCCTCTGGTACAAGCGCCTCGAGAAGGGCGTCTTCCACTTCCCCGCTTCGAGCGGCCGCTCGGTCGAGATCGAGGCCGCCGATCTCTCGCTCATCCTCGAGGGCATTGACCTCTCGGGCGCCAGGCGGCGGGAGCGCTACGCTCGGACTTCGCGCGCTGCGAGTTCAGGAACAAGATAATGAGATCGCCGCTGGACGCCGTCGGCCGGTCCGGATCGCGAAGATAGCTCTCCGCCAGCGGCCATCCGCTGCGGTCTGCACGCGCGGATATGTGTCAAGGGGGATCCTCGTTCGCCGATCCGTCGCGCTCCGTCGCAGCGGATCGAGGACTTGAGGCCGGTTCCGCCACTTCTGCCGAAATCGGGTTGGTAAAGTCGCGGCACCGACTCCGATGACAGCCAAGTCCGTTCGAACGATCGACGCGACGCAGCTTCCCGAGGATCCCTCGCAGCTCAAGTCGATCGTGATGGATCTCGCCGCGCTCGTCGTCGATCTCGACGACCAGAAGGAGTATCTCCTCCAGCAGCTCTACGGTAAGAAGTCGGAAAGGGTCGTCATCGACCCGAATCAGCTCACGCTCGGTTTCATCAACGGCGCCGCCTCCCTCGAGGCGGCGGCCTCCGGTGCGACGAGCGAGGGGCCGATCCTTCCGACCCCGTCCGAATTCGGCGCCCGCAGCCGAAAGGGCCACGGGCGCCGGCCAATCCCGCCCACGATCCCGCGAGAAAAGGTCGAGAGCACGCTTTCCAAAGAAGAGAGGATGTGTCCGGAGTGCTAGGTCCCCGCCGAGAAGATCGGCGAAGAGGTCTCCGAGCAGCTCGACTACAAGCCAGCGAGCTTCGTGGCCAAAGTGGTCGTCCGCCACAAGTACGGCTGCCCGTGCTGCCGGAAGTTCGTCATCACGGCCCCTCCGCCCGAGAAGCCGATCGAAAAGGGGCTCCCCGGACCGGGTCTCCTCGCGCACGTCGCCACGGCGAAGTACGCCGATCACCTGCCGCTCTACCGTCTCGAGACGATCTTCGAGCGGGTGGGTCTCGAAATCTCGCGCTCGACGCTCTCGGACTGGGTGGCAGCCGTGGCGGACGCGCTCGAGCCGATCGTCGTCGAGATCTCGGAGGACATTCTCCGAGGGAAGATCCTCAACGCCGACGACACGAAGCTCCCCGTCATCGAGGATCAGAAGGCCGGGAGGACGAGAGAGGGTCGCATCTGGGTGGTGATCGGCGACGCGGCCCACCCACACGTCTACTACCGATTCACCGAACGCCGCTCGGCGGAGACACTCGTCGCTGACTTCAAGCGATTCGAGGGCTATTTGCAGGCCGACGTCGACTAGCGCCTGGATGCGCTGTTCCGGGGCGGAGGAGACGAGGGAAAAAAGGGAGATGAGAGGCAGAGGAAGGTCGTCGAGGTGGGCTGCTGGGCTCACGCCCGGCGTGGCTTCTTCGAAGCGCGAACGAGCGATCCGATCCGCGCGCTGGCGATGATCGGGATGATCAAGGATCTCTATGCGGTCGAGGAGAAAGGCAGTACCGTCAACCCGGCCGGCCGCAAGACGATGCGGCAGGAGGTTTCGAAAGAGATCCTCTCGAGGATCGACGAGTTCGTCGTCCGTGAGCAGGTGAAGGTCCTGCCGAAGAGCCCGATCGGAAAGGCCTTCCAGTACGTGCGAAACCAGTGGACGGCTCTCAACCGATACGTGGAGGACGGCAGCCTCGCGATCGACAACAACGTCGCCGAGCGGGCGCTCCGCCATGTCGTCAAGGGGCGAGACAACTGGACGTTCGCGGGGAGCGACGTCGGCGGGCGCCGCGCGGCGATCCTCTTCACCATCGTCATGACCTGCAAGCGCAACGGCGTGGACCCCTTCGCCTACATCAGCGATGTGATCATGCGGGTCTCGACGCATCTCGCGCGCCTCGTCCGCGACCTCTTGCCGGACCGCTGGAAGACGTTGCGCGAGCAGGACCCTGCGAAGGCGTAACCGCACGCCCGACAGCGGTATTCACCTGAGATCGGACCGAAAGGCGGAGAGCTTCAGCGGTCTATCCGCTGGTGTTCACCGGACGCGCACGTAGAAGCTCAGGAGCCCGCCGAGCCGACCACGCCACCAAGACGACGGGGTCCTCGATGAGCTTCATCGTCGTAGGCCGGCCCGGGCGCTTATGCTTGAAGGTCCACTTCCTCGCGATCAGCTCCCGGTGCCAGCGGAGCATCGTGTCGGGCGTCACGATGGAGGCTATCTCGGCGAGGAGCCTCCTGCCGACGTGGACTCCCTTCGCGGCGAGTCGTCGCCGATCGTCGTCGGTCCGGCGAAGGCGCTTCTTCCGGAGTAGAAGGCGGAGCATCCGGTTCTCCTCCTGCAGGAACTCGAGGATTCGGGACTGGCAGTCGTTCACCCAGCCGGAGAGCACGGAGAGGAGGAAGGTGAGCGGGGAAAGTACGGTGCTCATCACGCTCGGACGCTACCGCCGAAGGCCGGAATCGTCAAGGAGTTCGGCTCGGTGGAGTTGCTGCACGCTACGAGCGCCTCTACACTCTCGAAAACCCGCGAAAGGCCAGTTGCGATGCTCCGCTGCCTTTTTTCCTCATTCACCGCAGGACTTGCCGTGTGTCCTCCCCTTTCGGCTGGCGGGACCCGATGTCCGATGAGATTCATCGTCCTGGGCAGAGAGGGGTTCAACGTGTCCGGGACGAGAATCTGCTGCGACGCAAGCCGCGCCGAACGGCGCGGCGGCTGCGACATCCCGGTCACGGCCGACGCCCCGCGATTCGTGGGCCGCAGCTCGTCGACTCGCGCAGCGACTCGAGCGCGACCCGGCCGTCGTCTCCGTGGCGGGCTCGGGAGCAGCGTGCCGGAAGAGCGAACTCGGCGCATCTCCCGGGCTACGCGCTCGGCTCCTCCACGGTCTCGGGGTCCGGCTCGGACGACCCTCCGCGGGCGGGGTCCTCGATGGCCGCCACGGTCGGCGGCTCGTCGCCGGCGGCCGGCTCCCGCGCCGCCGCCTCGGCGGCGAGGCGCTTCCGGCGCCTCCGGTACCAGCGGAAGAGGAAAAAGCCCGCCGCGAGGAGGACGAGCGCCGTGAGCGCGTGCTCGGCGCTCTGGACCCAGGCCATCACGGTCTCGATCTCCTCGTGGAAGGCGTATCCGAGCCAGATCCAGACGGGGAGGCTCACGACCGACGCCAGGAAGTCCGCGAGGAGGAACTTCGAGAAGGGGACCCGGAGCATCCCGGACGTGAAGAAGACGGCCGCCCGGAGGCCCACCACGAACCGGGCGAAGAAGACGGCCTTCACGCCGTGCTTCGCGAAGAAGGCCTCGGCGTGGGCGATCTTGTCGGGCGGGAAGAGCCGTTTCAGGACGCGGTGCTGCGCGAGCCAGGGCCCGTAGACCTGGCCCACGAAGTAGATGCCCGAGTCGCCGAGGAGAACGCCCAGGAACGACGCGAGCATCACCCCGGTCAGATCGAGCGGCCCGACGGCCGCGTTGTAGCCGCCGAAGACGATGAGGATGAAGTCCTCGGGGATCGGGATCCCGAAGCCGCAGACGACGAGGATCAGGACGAGGCCGGAATAGCCGAGAAAGGCGTTCGGCCAGATGAAGCGGATCGGGTTCATTCCGGGGGCGCTGCGGACGCCTGGGGGGAGGACGGACGTCGCCCCCGTGAAGAAGACTTCGAGCGGAAACGACGGACGATCCCGATTATCGGCCGGGCCGCGCGGGATTCAAGCCGATCGAGCCTCAGTCGAAAGGCGCCGCCGCCGTCGTCCCGGCCGGGGGGCCCTCGTAGGAGATCCGGTCGCGGAGATCCTCCGGCGCGGCGGCGAGGAGCTCCTCGGTGACGAGGACGGACGGCCCGCGGCGGAGGACGAGGACGGTCTCGCCGCCGTCGCGGCGCTCGACGTGGTCGACGTCGCGCGCGGCGAAGCGGACGGTCTCCGGACGGTCGGCCGAGCGGCGCGTGACGAGCTTCTCCTCGGCGTCGTCGAAGAACGTCGGGCCCTCGAAGACGCCCGCGCGGGCCGAGCGCGGGCGGGCGGCGGTCTCCGCCTCGTCGTCGCCGTCGGTCGGCGAGTCTTTCTCGAGGGCCGCGGCGGCGTCGAACGGGCTCATCATCGGAGAGTCGAGGGCGCCGGGAGCCGCGGCGGCCGCGCCCGTGCCGGGACCGCGCCGCGTGGCGAGGCCGACCCGGCTCACGCCTCCGTCGAACCAGTGCGAGCCGACGAGGAGCGCGAGGGCGAGCGCGAGCGAGGCGCCGAAGAGCGCGGACGCGAGGCGGTTCGAGCTCATCATCATGGTGCCGTGGTTTCCCCCGGGTCTCAGTTCGGCCGCCAGAGGAGGCGCCGGCCGATCTCGCCCGAGATGAGGTCGAAGCCGAAGCCGCCGTTCCGAAGCCTGAAGTCGTACGTGATCGCGAGCGTGCCGTACTTCTCGCCGTTCAGCGGGTTCAATTGGCCGGAGAGCGAGTTGAGATAGTCGTAGCGCGCGCCCCGCATCCACCACTCTTTCCTGAGCCCGGGGCCGAGGACACCGATCTGGCCCGCGATCATGCCGCCGTTGATGGCGAGGTTCGTGCCGCTCACCTTCCCCGCGATCCGCTTGTTCGAGTAGAGGAAAGCGTCCACGCGCTCGACCTGCTCGGGGCGCGTCGAGATCCCGTCGATCACCTTCCTCAAGGTGAAGTCGTACGAGGGCCCCGAGTAGTCGCCGTCGATCCGCGTCGAGAGCGCGTCGTTCCAGCCCGAGCGCAGGGCCGAGATCTGCGCGTCCGTGTAGCCGTTCTCGCGCAGCGTGGCGACGACTTTCGTCCAGTCGCCCGAGATGGAGGCGCGCCAGGTGTCGTCCCGGATCGCTTGAGTCCCGAGGATCGCCCGGAACTCGGCGTCCGTGAGCCAGAAGTCGAGCGTGCCGTCCTCCTTGAAGTACGCCGGCTTGATCGCGCCGTCGTAACGGTCGACGCGCGCGATGCGCTCCTCCGGCACCTCGCGGCCGAGCGAGTCGTAGAACTTGCCGTCGCGCGGGATCAGCTCCTCGCCCGTGACCTTGTCGAAGCGGCCGAGGCCCTTCATGCCGAACTGGGCGCGGAAGTAGTCCTCGGCGTGCCGGTCCTTGATGGGCAGGGTCGCGCCCGAGGCGCTCTTGTTCGCCCAGTCGCCGAGGACGATGTTGTCGCGCGCCGCGAGCCGGAGCTCGTCCTTGTTGTTCCGGATGTTCTCCTGCGCGACGAGGTCGGGGTCGTCGCCCGGCGCCGGCACGCGCGGCGGGTCGAAGTACGAGAGATCGCCGGTGACGTAGGTGTTCCGGCCCGAGTAGATGGCGCCGCGGCCCTTCACCACGCCCTCGATCAGGACGTCGCCCGTCACGAACACGTTTCCGCTGACGACGATCGGATTGGACGCGGTGCCGCGGAGGACGAGATTCCCGTCGAACGTGCCGGCGATTGTCCCCGGGCTCACGCGGCTCGCTCGGTCGGAGAACTTCGTCCGGAGCGGGACGCCCGTCAGCACCTCGCCGCCGGAGAGCGTTCCGAACGAGTTGCGCCGCGCGACGTCCGTGTCGATCACCGGGAAGTTCGGGCGGCCGTCGCCGTCGGTGTCCTTCGGCAGCTCGGGGCCCGAGTAGTTCGTGAAGACCTCGCCCGTCACCTCGGTGCCGTTGATCGTCTTCGGCGACGCGAGGAGGTTCGTCGCGTCGCCCGAGACGCCGCGGGCCGCGAACACGTTGCCCTTGATGCGCGAGTCGTCGCCGCTTCCTTGCCCGCTCGATCCCTCGACGCCCCAGCCGGGGCGGAAGAAGTCGAGCGTCCCCACGTCGCCGCGGATGCGGACGTGGCAGAACATGCAGTTCGTCTCCTCGGTGAGGAACGCGAGGTTGAAGATGTCGCCCTGGCCGAACGAGACGCGCTGCACGACCCGCCGCTCCGCGGGGTCGACGCCCGCGTCGGCGAGGTGGGCTCCGCGAACGCCGCGCGCCTCGACGTCCACCCATCCGCGGCCCGCACCCGCGGGCGAGGCCTCTTTCACCCACACGGCGTCCTTTCCGTCGACGTAGCTCGTCTCCTCCCCGAACCGGGCTCCGGTCCTCACCTGGCCGAGCCAGTTCGAGAGCGTGAGGACGCTCGTGCGGTAGTCGGTGACGAGGTCGAGGCGCATCTGCTCGCTCGCCCCCTCGGCGAGGTAGAAGGACCGGGACGCTTCGAGGTCCCGTCGAGCCGCGAGATGCCGGGCCGAGCTCACCGTCACGAACGTGGCGACGACTCCGGCGAGGACGAAGGCCGCGACGAGCGAGGTGACGAGGACGCTGCCCCGCTCTCGCCCGCCCCGTCGCGTCGAGTTCACGTGGTCTCTCATGACCGTGTCCTCCTTCGGTTCGGCCGCGGCCGCTCGCGGCGGCGCGGACGGACGGGTCGTGGACGCAAGGCTCTCTCGCTCTCACGCCCACCGACCTCCGCACCACGCGGCGCGGCGGGCGCCCATCCCCCGGATTCCCGGAGGCCTCCGCCGGGCGGCGCGCGCGAATGCCGCCCGCACGTCCTCGTGGCTTCGCGTCGTCAGGGAACCGGATTGCGCGGCGTCACGCGCATCGTCTTCCGGACGAGGTCCGGTCCGCCGCGCTTCGCGTCGTCGTTCAGGAAGAAGAGGTCGATCGTCAGGACCGTGTCGTCGAACGCGAACGGGGGATCCGGCGCGCCGTCGCCGGTCAGGTCCCCGCCGGGATCCGGCGCTGTCGTCGCGACCGCCGCCGGGCCGATCGGGATCTCCTGGCCCGCGGCGCTCGCGCGCACGAGGCGGCCGATCTGGAACGAGTCGGCCGCGTCGCCGTCCCCGTTCAGGTCGACGCCGTCGTCCGCCTCGCTCACGAGCCGATCGAAGCGCCACTCGAGCCGGATCTCGCCGCCCTTCTGGTCGTTCCCGGCCTCGGGCGAGCCCCACTCGATCTGCTCGGACGCGTCGGTGAAATCGCCGTCGTCGTCCGGGTCCACCGGAAGCTGGTAGACGACGGCGGGCGCCGCCGGAGGGGCCTCGACTTCGACGATGCGCGCCCGATAGAACTCGCGCTCGAGCCGGCGCACCGCCTCCCGCGCGCGATCCTCGAACTCCGCCCGCGCGGAAAACTCGGTCGCCGACCGCTGACCCGTCGACACCGTCTCGTAGATCGAAACGACGATGGCGGAGAAGATGATCGTGACGATCGCCGCCTCGAGAAGCGTGAAGCCCGCCTCGCCCGGATGTTCCGCGCGCGGCGACTTTCCCGGGTCCGGTCGTTTCATCGCTCGGTCCCTCCTCCAGCGTGTGGCTCGGTCGCGGACGGCGTGCGTCAGAACGACGCGGCCGCGATCCGCGTCCGCACCGCGACGCTGCGCCGGCCGTCGATCCCGTTCCACTCGACCGTCACCTCGATCGGAAGGACGAGGTGATCGAGTTCGAGGATCGAATTGCCGGTCGTGTCGTCGCTGTCGCCGTCGCCGTTCAGATCGACTCCGAGCGCCGGCTCGTCGAGCACGAGGGCGATCCGTCCCGCCGCCGTGCCGCCGGGTCCGGCGAGGCCCGGCACGTCGAACGTCGCGCCCGGAGCGGTGCCGTTGCCGTCGGGATCATCCGCCGGCTCATCGTTGTAGCGGACGTAGAGCGTCCGGAACTCCTCGCCGCGCATCCGCTCGATCGCGGACTTCGCCGCCTCGACGGCGCGCGCCGTCTCGCGCGACTGGATGTTGAGCCGCTCGGACGTCAGGACCGACGACGCGGTGGCGAGAAGCCCGACGAGGAGAACGGTCGACGCGATCAGGAGCTCGATCAGCGTGAAACCGCGCTCTTTTGGTCGGCTTGCTTGGAAGTTATTGGCTCGCATAAAGTTGCAGTCGCAAAGCGAGCCTGGGAACCGGGATCGACGGGAGGGATGCAGGGCCCGCGGCCGGGGCGGGTCGCGAGTCGGATCGAAGTGTACCCCACGGGGTCGGTCCGGGCAAAAAGCGGTCCGGGCCGCGCCGCGCGTGACTCGGAGCGCCGCGCCGGGAGCTTCCGATGGAACGTGACCGGCCCGAACGACTTGGAGAAGGCGGTTGCCGTCCGGCCTACCAGCTTCCGCCGCCGCCCGAGCCCCGGAAAACGGACCCTCCGCCCCCGAATCCGGAGGAGGTCGTGCCAGCACCGAAAGAGCCGCCGCCCCCCGAGCCCCGGAAGACGCCTCCGCCGCTCCCGAAACCGCCGCCCCCGAAGCCCCCCCAGAAGGGGCCGTGCCCGCCCCAGGAGCGCCGCCGCCTTCGGCCGAACCCGCCGCCGAGGAGCGAGCCCAGGAAGAAGCCGGGGAGGCAGCCCGGTCCGGCGCAGCCGAAGCCCGTTCCGCCGCGCGTGAGGGCGCCGATGACGAAGAGGACGACGAGAAACCCGACGAGCCCGGTGCCGCAGCCCGGCCCGCGCGATCGCGGCTCGTGCCGGGGGGGCGGGCCGCGGCGCGGGCGGTCCGCCGAGCGCCGCTCGGCCGCCGAGCGGCTCCCGCCGAGCCCGAGCGCTTCGTGGAGACGGCTCGACATCGCGTCCGCCGCGGCCTCGAGCGCCGAGCCGACGTCTCCCTGCCGGAGGCGGGGGACGAGCGCCGAAGCGCCGAGCCTCCGGATGAACGCGGCGTCGAAGGCGGACTCGAGTCCGGCCGACACCTCGAGGTGCCAGAGCCGATCCTCGACGGCGACCACGAGGAGCGCGGCTTCCGACGACTCGGCGAGGTTCCACGCCTGCGCGTTCTGCAGCGCGAAGTTCGCGATGTCGACCGGCCTCGTCGTGTCGATCGTCAGGAAGACGATCTCGGCGCCCGTCTCGCTCTCGATCGAGGAGAGGACTCTCTCGAGCCGGGCGCGCGACCGCGCGTCCACGACGCCGGCCCGGTCCTCGACGCGCGACTGCGGCCGGGGCAGGATCCGCTCCGGCGATTCCTGCGCGAGGGGATTGAGGGCCGCGAGGAGGAGAGCGGCGATCGACGCCGCGGGCCGCGCCATGAGCGTCGTCACCGGACCTTCCGGTTCGCCTCGGGGACGGCCATCTGGTCGATCTTGTCCGCGAGCCCGTCGAAGAGGCCGTAGAGCGCGCGGAAGAGGCCGACGAGGAAGTCGCGCGTCGGGGTGTCGTCGGCCGCCCGGAGCGCGAGGACGTCCCGGACCGAGCCGACGTCGGTCTTCATCGCCTCTCCGATCCGCCGGACGAGCGCGTCCTTTTCGAGCGGCGGGTCCGCGTCGCCGCTCAGCACGAGGAGCGCGCGGAAGACGGGGAGGATCGTGGAGAGCGATCCGGCGATGAGGTCGCGGATCGCCTCGGGCTCTCCCGCGGCCGCGAGGTAGCCCTGCCGGAGGCGGACGAGGATCGACTTCAACTCGCGCTCGCACTCGAGCCTCAGATCGCGGAGCGAGATCTCGACGGGCGCGAAACGGTCCTCTCCGTAGCACGTCCGGTGGAGAGTCTTGAGGTCGAGAAGCTCGATGGGGAAGACGTCGCGCGACTTGTCGATGTACCACGGCGTCATGACGAGCGGCGAGCGGATGCCCTTCTTTCCGAAGCGCGGCCCGAGGCCCGCCACGAAGTCGACCACCTCGAGGTTCATCTTCTTCAGGCAGAGGACCGAGTTGACGTCGCTCCGGCGGGGATCGAAGTCGGTCGTGACCGCGCTCCCCGCGACGTAGAGCGAGTCGATCCTCCCGCCGTAGCCCATGAGGATCTCCTCGAAGAACGGGTGGATCGCGGCGACGACGTCGTCGCGGATCGTGTCGAACGTCAGGCCTGGATACATCCCGGGATTCCTCCGTTCGATTCGGTCACGGCCGCGGGCGGACTCACGGCCGGGCGAGAGCCGACGGCCGCCGCGGGCTCGCGCCGGTGGTCGAGAAGGGGGTCGCGGCCGCCCGCTCGGTTCATCTCGCCGCGGCGGTCCGTGGCTCGACGCGGAACATCGCCGCGCTCGCGCGGATCCGTTCGATCACGGCGCGCTCGACGTCCTCGTCGCGGTGGCGCCGGAGCGACGCCCGCCCCTCAAGGCCCTCGGGCTCGACCGGCGCGAGCCGCCGCCGCGTCGCGAGGACCGAGACCTCGTGGAGGCTCTCGTCGCGGGCCTCGACCTTGACCTCCACCTCGATCTCCTCCTCCCCCGCGCCGCGCTCCTCGACGCGCCTCAGCGTGAACCGATCGCGGTCGGGGTCGATCTCCGCCACGCGGTAGCCCGCCTCGTCGCCCGAGAACGCCGCGACCGCGGCGAAAAAGAGCGCGTCCCCGTCGCTCGCGACGACGGGCTCGGGCGGCTCCGCCGACCAGGGCTCGATCCAGGAGAGGCATGCGCCGAGGAGGATCGGGGCCGCGAGCGCGGCGGCGAGGGGGGAGGCGAGGGGAAGCGAGGATCCTGTTTTCGTCATGTCGATGATGAGGATTCCGATGATGACGACGCAAAGGACTTCGGACGCCGCGAGTCTAGCAGAGTCGGGCGCCGCCGTTCGGCGGCGGCGGGGCGGCGGCGGTCGAGGGAGAGGAGGGAAGGAGGGAAGGAGGGACGGCGAGGGCGCAGGCTAGAATCCCGCGGCCTGTCCTTCGTCGCTCGACCTCCGGAGACCGCTTTCCGTGACCGAGTCCCTTTCCCGCGCCGCGCGACGCCTGACGGAGAAGCTCGTCCGCATCGAGAGCGTGTCGCCGTCCGCGGGGGAGAGCCGAGTCGCCTCGGCGCTCGGCGCGCACCTTGCGCGCGCGGGCCTCAAGGTCGCGCCCCCGCGTGCGTCGGCGCTCGCGGACGGGCGGCGGAACCTCTACGCGGTCGCGCCGGGGCGCGGGCGCGCCGCCGTCGTCTTCCTCGGCCACACCGACACGGTCGGCGTGGCCGACTTCGCGGGAGGGGGGACGACCGCGGCGGACGCCTTCCGGCCCGAACGGCTCGCGGCGCCGGCCGGCTTTCTCCGCGGCCGCGGGGTCCTCGACATGAAGTCGGGCCTCGCGGCGGCCGCGGTGGCGGCGGCGGCGCGCGCGCGAAGCGGGCCCCGGCGCGGCTCGGTCGTCGTCTGCGCGGTGGCCGACGAGGAGAACGAGTCGGCCGGGATCCGCCACGCCCTTCCCCGACTCGCCCGGATGAAGCGCCGGCTCGACCTCCGCGGCGTGGTCAACGTCGACTACGTGACGCGGACCGAGTCGGGCCGCATTCCGGTCTACGCGGGGACCGTCGGCAAGATGCTGGCCGGCGTCTTCGCGCGCGGGCTTCCGGCCCACGCGGGCGATCCGCTCCGCGGGCTCGACGCGGGGCTCCTCGTCGCCGAGGCGATCCGCGAGATCGACCTCGACCCCGATCTCGGCGACCGCGCCGCGGCGCCGCCGGCCCTCCTTCGGTTCGGCGACCTGATGGGCGCCTACAACGTGCAGACGCCGCACGAGGCGTTCGCGTTCTTCAACGTCCTTTTTCGCGACGGCGATCCGCGCGCGATCCTCTCCCGGTTCGAGAGGGCGCTCCGCCGCGCGGCGGAGTCGGCGCGGAGGAGGCTCGCGCGGCGCCGACGCGGCGTCTTGGCGCGGATCGCGGTCCGACGCTGGTCGCGGATCGCGGGCCGCGGCCGGCGGCCGCGAGCGGTCCCTCCGGGCGCGGACGGCCGAGTCGCGGCGCTCGACGCCGTGCGCGCGGCCCTCCGCGGGGGAGGGGGAGGGGAGGGGGCGTGCCTCGTCCTCTTTCTCGCGCCGCCCTTCTATCCTCCGGACGACGGCTCGAGATCCGGAGCGCTGATCGCGGCGTTCGAGCGGGCGGTCGAGGACCGTGACGAGTTCGAGGTCCGCCGCTTCTACCCGTACGTCTCCGACTTGTCGCTCCTCTCTCTCTCTCGCCTCGCGGAGCGGGCGCTCGAGGCCGTCGAGGAGGAGATGCCCGTCGGGCACGGGCTTCCGGTCGCGGACATGCGGCGGGTCGGTCTGCCAGCGCTCAACGTGGGCCCGGTCGGGACCGGCGCGCACGAGAAGTCGGAGCGCGTCGAGACGCGGTTCGCCTTCGACGCGCTTCCGGAGATCCTCCTCAAGCTCGCCGGCGAAATCGTCGCCGGCGAAGGCGGCGGATCGCGCCGCGTCAGGGCACGACGACGTTGAACTTGAAGCAGTCGGTGTCGCAGAAGGTGGCGGGGAACGTCCCCGTCGCGACGCGGATGCCGTACGGCCCCGACGGCCCGACGCGCGCCGGGACGCGGATCGACGCGGTGCGCGTCACCGTTCGGCCCGCGCCGATCACGAACGAGCGCGGCCCCACGACGGGGTTCCCCGCGTAGGCGCGGTCGCGCGGAGGCTTGAACGCGTCGATCCACACGACGACGGTCTGGTCGACGCCGGTCCTGTTCTCGACGGTGACGTCGTAGAGGAGAGTCGCGCCCGAGCTGACCGAGAGCGCGCTCGGCGCGAGCGAGACGAGGACGTCCGCGTCGTTTCTGCGGACGATCTTGAACACCTCGCCGCCCGAGAGATCGCAGATGTACAGCTCGCCGGCTGCGTCCTCGCCGAACGACGAGACCGAGTTGATCGAGAGCCCGCCGCCCGGCGCGAGCTCGGCCGTCCGGTTCCGGACCGGGGGCCGCGGCGCTCCCGCGTAGCGGAACGACCAGATCTGGTTGATCGACGCGTAGTCGGCGAAGAAGTAGGTCCCGTTGAGCTCGGGGATCGCGCAGCCGCGATAGACGTATCCGCCGGTGATCGAGCCGGAGCTGAACGGATGGCTGTACTCGTGGATCGGGTCGACGAGGCCGGGGATCTCGCAGCCGGAGGACGGGCTATAGCAGTTGAACCCCTCCTTCCGGCGCCAGCCGTAGTTCTCGCCGCCCGTGCTCGATGCGGGCTGGAAGCTCACCTCCTCGTAGAGCTCCTGGCCGACGTCGGCGACGTAGAGATCGCCGGTCAGGCGGTCGAACGACGCGCGCCACGGATTCCGGAGGCCGTAGGCCCAGATCTCCTCGCGCGCGCCGGGGGTGCCGACGAACGGATTGTCGGGCGGGATCGCGTAGGGCGACGCCGAGTCGACGTCGAGGCGGAGGATCTTGCCGAGGATCTCGCCGAGGTCCTGCGCGCGGTTGCCGGGGTCGCCGCCCGAGCCGCCGTCGCCGAGGGTGGCGTAGAGGTAGCCGTCGTTCGGGCCGAAGCCAAGCCAGCCGCCGTTGTGGTTCGAGAACGGCTGCGGCTCGTCGATGAGGACGATGGCGCTTCCCGGGTCCGCGACGTCGGGGTTCCCGGAGACCGTGTAGCGGGCGATGATGGTGCGGCCCGAGCCGCCGCCCGTCGTGTAGTTGACGAAGAAGCGCCCGTTATTCGCATAGTCGGGATGGAACGCGAGACCGAGGAGGCCCTGCTCGTTCCCGGTGTTGACGGCGCCGATGGTGAGGAACGGGGTCGCGAGGAGGACGCCGTTCTTCAGGATGCGGATCCTCCCGACGTGCTGCTCGAGGACGAAGATCCGCTCGAGGTCGCCGGGGGGCGACACGACGCCGACGGGGCGCATGAGGTTGAAGGCCACGCGCTCGGTGGTGAGGTTGAGGGGGCCGGCCGCCTCCGCGGCGCCGGCGGCGGTGAGCGAGCCCAGGGCGGCGAGAGCGAGAACGAGGGGGGTGAAGCCTCTCACGAGTCGAACCTCCTGCGAATCGAAGCGGTAGCCGAGCGGAACCTCGCACCGAGTCTCTCACCTCCCGGCCCATAAGTGTAGCCCTCCCGCACGAGCCGAGGCGGAAACCGGTGCCTGGCACCGGTTTCTCGGACAGGCCGGTTTCGGGTAAAGTGCGTGGTCGTCGGAACGGCGTCGCGCGCTCGGGCTCGACGCAAAGGAGACGCTCACATGTTTGGTCGGAACGGTCGAGGACGAGCGGTATCGCGGATTCTCCTGGCCGGCGCGGTCGCCGCGCTCGCCTCGGCGCCCGCCGCGAGGGCGGACGAGGTCGAGCTCAGGAACGACAGCCTCGCCGACGGGGCGACGGGCGCGCTGCAGATCGGGTTCATCGAGGGAGAGATCGGCGGGGCCGTGTTCAACCCGGATCCCGCGCTTTTCCCGCTCACGATCAAGAAAGTGCGCATCTTCTGGCGGTCGTTCACGGGCGGCCAGCCCGACACGCTCGGCCGGGCCCTCCGCTTCTATCGGGGCGGCGCCGAGAGCCCACCCGCGCCCGTTCTCGTCGCCTCGCTCGACGGCCCGGTCCTCACCGACGGGTTCCTGAACGAGTTCGACGTGTCGCCTCTCAACATCGTCTTCGCGAGCGGCCCGTTCACGATCGGCTTCCAGTTCGACTCGTCGCCGGGGTTCTTCTCGCCGACGCTCGTCACCGACGTTGACGGCTGCCAGATCGGGAAGAACGTCATCTTCGCGATCCCGGGAGGCTGGACGAACGGCTGCGTATTCGACATCAGCGGCGACTTCGTGATCCGGTGCATCGTCGACTCGGCCGGCATCGGGCCCGACATCGAGCTGCGCGCGGGCAACGTGGACACGGGATCGGGGGGATCGCCCGCGAACGTGCTCTTCGTGAACGGCAACGCGGGCGACCCGGCGCTCCGAGAGCTCACGGTCGCGGCCGGGAACCACACGGTCTCGATCCAGAAGCCGCCGGCGGGGGGCTCGGGCCTCTACGCGTTCTGGATCATGGACGGCCCGACTTCGGCGGCGACGATCGCCGAGGCGTTCGCGTTCAACGGCGCGGGCGGCGTCCAGTCGCTCGGCCTCGCGCCGCGCTGCCTTCCGAGCAACAACCACGTGTCGCCCGGCGCGTGCCCGTGCCCCGCGACGTTCCCGAGGGGGTTCACCGCGAAGGCCATCTTCGGCGCGGGGGCGGCGGCGAACGTCTGTCTCCACCGAGTGCCGCGCGATCCGTTCGCGCCGGCGTCGTTCGTCGTGAACTTCCCGCCCGGCCTGTACACGCTCCTCGGGATCCTCTTCGACCCGAACTCGTCGTCGCCCGGACCGCGCAAGGTCAGCATCACGAACTCGGTGATCCTCACCGTGACGCCGTAGCCGAGCGCCGGAAACGGCGGAATCGGTACCTGGTACCGTTTCCTAGGCTTTGGGCCGGCTCGGGCGGAGCTCGACGCGGCTCGCGAGGGCGCGCGGCGGCAGGCGCAGGATGTCCATCACGACGCGGGCGACGTCCTCGGGGAGGAGCGCCCAGCCTTTTTTTTCGCCGCCTCCGCGCCCGCCGAACGCGGTATCGACGCTTCCCGGCATGACGTAGGCGACGCGGATGTTGTCGTGCCGCACCTCCTGCATCAGCGCCTCCGAGAATCCGGTGAGGCCGAACTTGGACGCGTTGTACGCCGCGCCGTTCGGGAACGCGTTCTTCCCGGCGAGGCTCGACACGTTGACGATGAACCCGCCGCCTCTCCTCTTCATGCGCGGGATCGCCTCGCGGCAGCAGTAGAAGACCCCGTCGAGGTTCGTTCCGAGGACGCGCCGCCACGCCTCGACCGCGAGCTTCTCGACCGGCGCGAACTCCCCCACGCCCGCGTTGTTGACGAGGACGTCGACGCCGGGGAGCGCCGCCTCGGCCGCCTCGAAGAACCTCGCCACCGACTCGGGGTCGCTCACGTCGCACGCGAACCCGCGCGCGCGCGGAGCGATCTCCTTCGCGGCCCTCTCCGCCGCGGCGGCGGTGCGGCACGCGATCGCCACGATCGCGCCCTCCGCCGCGATCGACTCGGCGATCGCGCGGCCGATCCCGCGATTTCCGCCCGTCACGATCGCGCCCCGGCCCTCGAGAGACCCGCTCGTCGCCACGCGCCGCCTCCGATCCCTTGAGCGCCGGGAGTGAGTGACGGCGGACTCCGCCGCTTCACCTCCAGCGCCCGCCGGGCGAGAATACCTCCATGCTTCGCCACCCGCTCGCCCTCGCCGCGATCGTCCTCGCCGTCCTCGCGCGCGCCGCTCCCGCGGAGGAGGGGGAGAAGTTCCGGGGCGCGGTCGTCTGCGTGGACCCCGTCGCCGCCGAGGTCGGCGCGAGCGTCCTCCGCGCGGGAGGGAATGCGGTCGACGCGGCTGTCGCCACCGCGCTCGCGCTCGCCGTGACGTGGCCCGCCGCCGGGAACCTCGGCGGCGGGGGCTTCCTTCTCCTCCGGCACTCCGACGGCCGGGCCGAGTTCCTCGACTTCCGCGAGACGGCGCCGGCGGCGTCCTCGCCCGCGATGTTCCTCGACGGGGAGAGCGGCGCGATCCTCGACGAGCGCCGTGACGCCGGAGGCCTCTCCGCCGGCGTCCCGGGATCGGTGCGCGGCCTCGAGGAGGCGTGGCGCCGCCGCGGCACCCGCCCGTGGAAGGAGCTCGTGTCGCCCGCGGCGGAAATCGCGCGCGGCGGCTTCGTCGTGCGTCCGAGCCTCGAGACGAGCCTCGCGAGGAACCGGAAAAAGCTCCTCGCGTTCGAAACGTCGGCCGTCTTCTTCGGGCTCGAAGAGGAGAAGGGACCCGCCGCGGGCGAGCGGCTCCGGCTCACTGACCTCGCGCGAACTCTCGACGCCGTCGCGGAGAAGGGCGGCGACGCGTTCCACGAGGGAGAGATCGCTCGGCGGATCGCCGTCGCCGCGCGGCGCGCGGGCGGCGTCCTCACCGAGCGCGATCTCGCGGCGTACCGGCCGGCGTGGCGCGAGCCCGTGCGGGGCACGTACCGGGGCCACGACATCCTCTCGGCGCCGCCGCCCTCGTCGGGGGGCGCGGTGATCGTCGAGTGCCTGAACGTCCTCGAGGGCTACGACTTCTCGGGCCTCGCGCTCGATTCTCCCGAGACCGTGCACCGGATCGCGGAGTCGCTCCGGTTCGCCTTCCGCGACCGGGCGCTCCACCTCGGCGATCCGGACGCCGGGCATCTCGTTCCGCCGGAACTCCTCGACAAGGCTTACGCGGCGCGGATCCGCGAGTCGATCCGCGACGACCGCGCGACGCGGAGCCGAGACATCGCGGGCCCGATCGCGCTCGCTCCGGAGAGCGCCGAGACGACGCACCTCACGGTCGCGGACGCCGCCCTGAACGTCGTCTCGCTGACGACGACGCTCAACGACTCGTACGGCTCGGGAGTCGTCGCCGCGGGAACCGGCGTCCTCCTCAACAACGAGATGGCCGACTTCAACCCGAAGCCGGGGTTCACCGACGCGAAGGGGCGGATCGGGACGAGCGCGAACCTCGCCCGCCCGGGGCGCCGGATGCTCTCGAGCATGACTCCCGCGATCGTGTCGCGCGACGGACGCGTCGTCCTCGCGCTGGGCAGCCCGGGCGGCCGGACGATCCCGTCGACCGTCCTCCAGGTGATCGTGGGTCGGATCGACTTCGCGCTCTCGCCGCGGCAGGCGATCGACCACGGCCGGTTCCACCACCAGTGGCTTCCGGACGAGATCCTCCTCGAGCCGGCCTACCTCGGACCGGAGGCGCGCGCCGCGCTCGAGAAGCGAGGCCACCGGCTGCGCGAGTCGAAGGACACGCAGGGCGACTGCCACGCGCTCTTCCTCGAGAACGGCGCTCTCGCGGGCGTCGCCGACGCGCGGATCGACGGGGGAGCGGCGACGCCCTGACGCGCGCGGAGGCGCCGGTCGCCGAAGCGCGGCGCCGGCGGCGAATCCGCGGGCCGAGGAGCGCTTCCCGCGCGCCGCTCAGCGCACGACTTCGATCGAGCGGCCGCCGCGGGGGAGGACCTCGCCCACGACCGCGGCCTCCTCGACGCCTCTCGACCGGAGGCGGGCGACGAGAGCCGCGGCCCCGCCGCCCGGCACCGCGACGAGGAGGCCGCCGGACGTCTGCGGGTCGAAGAGCATCTCCTCCTCCTCGCGCCCGATCCCGGCCGCGAACGACACGCGCTCGCCCAAATACGCGCGGTTCGACTTCTGGCCGATGGTCCCGATCTTCTTCCTCTGGAGGTCGTACGCCTCCTCGAAGACGGGCATCGCCGACATCCGGAAGCGGAGCGTGACGCGGCTCTCGTCGGCGAGGTGGCTCGCGTGGCCGAGGAGGCCGAAACCCGTCACGTCAGTCCCCGCCCGCACGCCCGCGGCGAGCGCTTCCTCGGCCGCGTCCTTGTTGAGGCGCGCCATGCTCTCGACGACCTTCCGCTCGAGGTCCTCGGCGCATTTCCCGAGCTTGATCGCCGACGTCACGAAGCCCGTGCCGAGCCGCTTCGTGAGGACGAGCGCGTCGCCCGGCCGCGCTCGGGCGTTCGACACGATCCTGTCCGGATGGACGAGCCCCGTGACGGAAAGCCCGAACTTCACTTCCTCGTCGACGATCGTGTGTCCGCCGGCCACCACAGCGCCCGCCTCGCGGACCTTCTCGGCGGCGCCGCGGAGGATGTCGCCCAAGACGGCCATCTCGAGCCCCTTCGGAAACCCGACGACCGACAGCGCCGCGATCGGACGACCGCCCATCGCGTAGACGTCCGAGAGAGCGTTCGCGGCCGCGACGCGCCCGAAGTCGTACGGGTCGTCGACGACCGGCGGGAAAAAATCCACGGTCAAGACGAGCGCCGTGTCGGCGGAGAGGCGGTAGACGCCGGCGTCGTCGAGCGTGTCGGGCCCGACGAGGAGTTCGGGGCTTCCCCACCGGGGAAGCCGGCCGAGAGCTTCCTTGAGCTCGTTCGGCGCGAGCTTGGACGCTCAGCCGCCGCAGCTCGAGTATTTCGTCAGTCTGATTTTCTTTCGATCCACGGTGATGAAGGGCCCGCTCAGGGCCGCTTTTTTCCGCGCGCACCGTCCGGGACGACGGACGCGATCGCCGCGAGAATCGCGTCCTCGTCGGCGCCTTCGCCGACGGTTCTGAGGTCGAGGAACACGATCTCGTCCTTCACTCGCCCGAAGACCGGCACGTCCGCCCGCCTCAAGGCTTCGGACAGCCCGTCCGCGTCGAGCGAACGGTGGCGGAGCGCGACGCACGCCGTCGGCAGCGTCTCGAGCGGCAGCGAGCCGCCGCCCACGCTGCTCGTCGCTTCGACGACCCGCGCGTCGATGGGCGCTCCGAGGGCGGCGACGCGCGAGCGCAGCAGAGCCGCGCGCTCCCGGACCCGCTCGAGGGGCGTCATGATCGCGCGCACGGTCGGGTTCCCCTCGGCGAGCGCCTCGGGGCCGGCGACGAAGAGGCGGAGCGTCGCGGCCAGGGCCGCGAGCGTCATCTTGTCGACGCGGAGGGCGCGCGCGAGGGCGTTCGAGCGGATGCGCCCGAGGACCGCCGCCCGGCCGACGATGATCCCGGCCTGGGGGCCGCCGATCAGCTTGTCGCCGCTGAAGCAGCTCACGTCGGCCCCCGCGGCGACGCTCTCCGAGACGAGCGGCTCGCCCGCGAGCCCTTTGGGGGCGAGGTCGACGAGCGCTCCGGAGCCGAGGTCGTCGATGACCGGGACGCCGGCCTTGCGGCCGATCGCCACCAGATCCTCGAGCGAGGCCTCCTCGGTGAAGCCCACGATCCGGTAGTTGCTGGGATGAACGCGGAGGATCGCGGCCGTGCGCGGCGACAGCGCCCGCTCGTAGTCGCCGGCGCGCGTTCGGTTCGTGGTGCCGACCGAGACGAGCGTCGCGCCGCTCTTCTCCAGGACGTCGGGAATGCGGTACGAGCCGCCGATCTCGACGAGCTGCCCGCGCGAGATGATCACGTCGCGGCCGGAGGCGAGCGTGTTGAGGATGATGAGGGTCGCCGCGGCGTTGTTGTTGACGACCGTCGCGTCCTCGGCGCCGGTCAGGCCGACGAGGAGCTCCTTCACGTGGTCGTCGCGCCGGCCCCTCGCGCCGGTCTCGGCGTCGACCTCGAGAACGCAGTATCCGGCGGCCTCGCGGGCGATCGCCTCGATCGCGGCGGGGCCGAGGGGAGCGCGCCCGAGCCCCGTGTGGAGCACGATGCCGGTCGCGTTGACCGCACGGCGGACCGACGGGCGGAGCCAGCGTCGGACGCGCCGCTCGACGTCGGACGCGAGCGCGGGCGCTTCCGTCTCCCGCGGGGCGCCGGACGAGAGGCGCTCGCGCCGCTCGGCGATCGCGGCGCGCACGGCCTCGACCACGACGGCTCGCGGAGCCGGCCCGACCAGGCGAGCGACGTCGGGATCTTTGAGCGTCTCGTCCACGGACGGGAGCGCGCGGAGGAGCTTCTCGCCGGGCGACTTTGTCCTCTTGGCCGGCATTCGAGAGCCCGTATATCACCGGCCTCTCGGCGGGACAACCGCGACGCCGGGCGGAAACCCGGCCGGCGTTTCGAGAATGCAGCGATCCCGAATGAATTGACGCAAGCCGGGCTCGCGCTTAGACTCGGCCCGCTGTCACGGGGCCTTCGACTTCGATCGCTTCCTATCTTGCGACGAAGCTTTGGCCCCGCCTCGGTGTCCGATGACATCCGTCGGGCGTCGCGTGCACGCGCGACGCCGGCGTTCGGTCACGTCGAGCCGGCGTCAGGAAAGCCGATGCGGATTGTCTCCGCACCCTCGCTGCCGCTTTCGAGTTTGCCCTGAACATCGAATGACTCGCGCGGAGGAACGACATTCATGCCTCGTACCGTGTCCAAGGAAACACTGGAAAAGATCGAGTACGTCAAACAGCTCCACTCCGAGAACAAGAAACTGACGCGCCGTGACCTGAACGCCATGGTCAAGAAGAAGTTCAAGACCGGCCTCGCGTTCGGGCACATGGCGAACGTGCTGACCGGCGGGCGCCGGAAAGCGCGCGGGCGCCGCGCCGCGGCGCCGGGACGGAAGCCGGCCCGGTCGGCGGCCGCCCGCAGGAGGCGCGCGGGCCGGATCGGCGGCCCGGGCCGTATGGCCGGCGTGAGCGACCGCGTGTTCCAGGGCTCGCCGTCCTTCGTCCTCTTGATCGGAGGAGAGAAGTCGCTCCGCGTGCGGACCGCCGACAGCAAGGCGCGAGTGAAGAACGAGATCGCGCGCCTGGTCGCGGGCGGGCTCAGCCCCGACCAGATCAGCGTCTACTCGCGCGACGACTTCACAGTGGTGTCGCGGCCGATCGTGAACCTCGGCTGACGGGCGGGCGAATCGGGCCCGGGCCGGCGTCGCTCAGCCGCCGATCCGTCTCGGCAGATCGACTCCGAGCCCGGGCGCCGTCGGCAGCTCGAGGTAGCCGCGGCGAGCCGTCTCGAGGAACGGGCCGCACGACTCGTCGCCCTCGAGGAGGAGCGGCCCCAGAAGCTCGCACGCGAGCGTCGCGTTCGGGCACGTCGCGGCGAAGTGGACTCCGGCGGCGGTCCCGATTCCCGACTCGAAGAGGCTCCCCACGGCGATCGGGATCCCTCCCGCCTCCGCGATGTGCGCGATCTTTTTCGCGCCGAGGAGGCCCGCGGGTTTCAGGATCCCGACGCTGAAGATGTCGGCCGCGCGCCGCCGGATCAGGTTCACGGCGTCCTCGGGCGTGTAGATGGTCTCGTCCGCCATGATCGGCGTGTCGAGGAGGGACGCGAGCTCGGTCATGCCGTCGACGTTCCACTTCGGGACCGGCTGCTCGATCAGCTCGAGATCGTAGCGCTCCATCATCTTGAGGACGCGAGTGGCGGTGACGAGCGTGTACCCTTGGTCGCCGTCGACGCGCAGCCTGACTCCGCGGCCGAGCCGCTCGCGGATCGTGCGCACGACCTCGAGGTCGCGCTCGGAGTCCGCGCCGATCTTCACTTTGAGCGTCGCGAACCCGCGCGCCACGGCGTCCTCCGCCTCCGCGACCGCCTCGTCGACCGACTTCAGCCCGATGACCCAGACGAGCGGGATCCGCGTGCGGCAGCGCCCGCCGAGGAGGTCGCAGACGGGGACGCCGAGGATGCGGCCGCAGAGGTCGTGGATCGCCATGTCGACCGCCGCCTTCGACAGCGGGTGGTGCGGCAGCGCGTCGTCCATCCGGCGGTGGAGGGGCTCGATGTCGAAGGGGGATATCCCCCGGATCGCGGGCGCGACGTCCGCGAGGATCGCGCGGGCGATCTCGGCGGGGGACTCGTCGAAGTACGCCTGGAGCGCCACGGCCTCGCCGACGCCGACCTCGCCCCGGTCCGTCCGCACGCGGACGAACACGTGCTCGACCGAGTCGGTCGTCCCCCATGCGGAGACGATCGGCGTCGCGTAGGGGATGTTGACCTGGAACGCTTCGATGCTGTCGATGTGGCTCATGCTGGGGTCGGCCCGGGAGGGATACGGATCAGGGCTCCGGTCGCTCGAACGGATCGCCGGAAAAATAGCGGGCGACGAGCGAGCGGAACTCGTCGCGATCGACGGCGCGCGGAACGAGGCCGCCCGAGGAGCGCGCCCAGACCGTGAAATGGCGGCCGTCGCGGGCGGGGTAGACGACGGCGTCATACTCGTCGACGGGACGCGTGGCGGCGCCGAAGATCTCGCCTAAGCGCCTTTCGAGGAGAGGGAGCTTCGCGTCGAGCCTTTTCCCTTCGGAATCGTCGCCCGGTGCGTAAAGCCGCGCGCCGTAGTGAGGGACCTCGGGCCGCCCGCGGAAGCGCGCCGCGACGTCGGTGACCCGGAAATACGTGCGCTTTCCGAGGACGAACCAGAACCGCTCGATCTCGAGGATCCGTCCCCCGATCCCGAAGGAGTCGCCCGGCAGGAGGTGCCGCCCGCGGAAGACGCCGCGGCCGTCCTCGATGGTCGCGACCGCGACGTCGACCGCCTCGGTCCCCGCTCGATACGACACCTCGGCCTCGTTCGTCCGGTGCGTGAACGGAGCCTCGAACCGCGCCGGCTCGACGTCGACGAGCGCGGCGAGCGTCTCGCCGTTCCAGCGGGAGTAGGAGTCCGTCAGAAACGCCATCGACGACGTGACGACGACGACGGCGCCGCCCGTTGCGCCGAGGACGAGCGCCGCGGCCTTCCGGCCCGCGCCACCGCCGCGGCGGAAGCCCGCCGCCGAGAACGCGAAGAAGAGCGTCGCGACGCCGAGGGGCAGGGCGCTCGACGCGGCGATCTCGCGCCGGTCGTCCGGAACGAGGAGAAGCGCGATTCCGAGGAGGGCGGCGAGGAGGAGCGCGGCGCGGACGACCCGGCCGCGAGCGCGGAAGAGAGAGGCCGCAAGCGCGAGAGCCGCCCCGAGGACGAACGACAGCACGAGGAGATGGGCGACGACGCTCGGCAGGCTCGGCGCGGCGGAGAACATGTCGTGTGCTGTGTGCCCCGCGCGGCGCGACGAACGGACTCCGGGCGGCTGCCGCGCGCGCTTCCCGCCCAGCCGGAAGTTTACTAACATGCGCGGGCCGCGGCCGCGCCATCGCCGGCTCGTCCCGAGCCGGCCGGAGACCGCGTCGCGGACGCCTATCGCCCGCGCGAGGCCGCCCTTCCCGTCTACGACAGGATCGAACGTCCGTTGGATTCGTCCGCGTCCGCTCCGGCGACCGCCGGACCGGGGCTTCTTCCCGAGCTCGAGGAGAAGCTCCGCACGCTCCGAGCGACCGTCCGCGGGCTCGGCTCCACCCTGGTCGCATTCTCGGGCGGGGCCGACTCCACGCTCCTCCTCCGCGTCTGCCGCGACGAGTTGGGACGGAACGCCGTCGCCGTGACGAGCGCGTCGGAGTCCATGCCCGCGTCCGAGCTCGACCTGACGCGGCGACTCGCCGCGTCGCTCGACGTGAAACACATCGTCTTGAAAACGAAGGAGCTTGAGCGCGAGGCCTACGCGCGGAACGCCCCCGATCGCTGCTTCCACTGCAAGACGGAGCTCTTCTCGGAGCAAAAGCGCCTTGCCTCCGAGCTGGGGCTCGAGACGCTCCTTTACGGCCACATCGCCGACGACGCGGGCGACTTCCGGCCCGGCGCCGCCGCGGCGAAGTCGTTCGGCGTGCGGGCGCCTCTCGCCGAAGCGGGCTTCACGAAGTCGGACGTCCGCGCGGCGTCGCGCGCGATGGGCCTCCCGACTTGGGACAAGGCGGCGAGCGCGTGCCTCTCCTCGCGCTTCGCGTACGGCGAGCGCGTGACGGCCGAGGGGCTGAAGCGCGTCGAGTCGGCGGAGGAGTTTCTCCACGGGCTCGGGTTCCCGGTCGTGCGCGTCCGCGTCCAGGCGGACTCGGCCCGCGTCGAGGTCCCGGTCGCGGACGTCGCGCGCCTCTCCGCCGACGGGACGCGCGAGCGCGTGCACGAGAAGCTCCGGTCGCTCGGATTCCTCTTCGTCTCGGTCGATCTCGGCGGCTACCGGAGCGGCAGCATGAACCGCGCGATCGGACGCGGGCCTGATGGAGGCGCGCGATGAAGGCGGGCGCGGCGGCGAAGGCGGCGACCGTTCGCCTCCGGACGGGCAAGGCGAAGCCCTTCTGGTACCGCCACCCGTGGGTGTTCGCGGGCGCCGTGCAGAGAATCGACGGCGATCCCGCGGACGGCGACGTCGTGGACGTCCGCGACGAGTCGGGCCGGTTCGTCGCGAGCGGCTTCTTCAACGCGGAGTCGCAGATCCGCGTCCGCCTCGTGTCGTTCCGCGAGGGAGAGGAGGTGGGCGCGGCGCTCGTGAAGGAGCGCGTGCGCGAGGCGCTCGTCCTGAGAAGGGACCTCCTCGGCCTCCCCTCGGCGGAGACCGACGCGTACCGGCTCGTCCATTCCGAGGGGGACGGCCTCCCCGGCATCGTCGCCGACGTCTACGGCGGGGTCGTGGTCGTCCAGTACGCGAGCGCCGGGATGCGGCGGCTCGCTGACGCGGTCGACGAGGCGCTCGAGGATCTCCTCGCGCCCCGTGCCGTCTACGAGCGCGTCACCGGATTCGCGGTCGAGAAGGAGAAGCTCTTCGGCGCGTCGGGCGTCCGCCGCGGCGCGCTCGACGACCCGGTCGTGCCGTATCGCCAGAACGGCGTCGCGTTCCTCGCCGACGTTGCGCGCGGGCAGAAGACCGGGGCGTATCTCGACCAGCGCGAGAACCACCTCCGGCTTGCGGGCTTGTCGCGCGGGAGGCGCGTCCTAGACGCGCACACGCACGCGGGCGGCTTCGCGCTCACGGCCGCGGTCCGGGGCGAGGCGGGAAGCGTCCTCGCCGTCGACTCGTCGGAGAGCGCGGTGCGCCTCGCGCGCGAAGGGGCGCGGCGGAACGGCGTCGAGGACCGCGTGACCGTCGTCGAGAGCGACGCCGCGGACGTCCTCTCCGACGTCGCGGCGCGCGGCGACACTTACGACGTCGTCTGCGTCGACCCGCCGAAGTTCGCGAAGAGCCGCTCGGAGCGCGAGGGGGCGATCCGGGGCTACGCGGAGCTTTTCCGCGTCGCGATGGGGGCGGTCCGCCCGGGCGGCGTCCTCCTCGCCTGCTCGTGCGCGTACCACGTCTCGGCCGAGGATCTCCTCTTCGCCCTCAACTCCGCCGGCCGCGACGCGGACCGCGCTGTGCAGGTCCTCTCGATCGACGGCCAGTCGGCCGACCACCCGATCCGGACGCCGCTCGTGGAAGGGCTCTACCTCAAGGCGATCACCTGCCGGATCCCGTGAGGGGCGGCGGCTCGGCGCCGGGCTCGCGAAGGACGTACTCGCCGGGCACCTTTCGGAGTTCCGCCGATCGACCGCGGCGCGGTCCGAGGGCTGCGGCCGCGAGGAGCGCGAGACTCGCGAGCGGAAACGCGAGGAGCGAGCCGTGGTAGGTGAGAGCGGACACGAGTCCGAAACCGGCGAGCATGTGCGCGATCTCGGCGAGGCTCGCGTTGACGAACTCGAATCGCATCGCGATGGGCGTCGCGAGCCAAGTCCCGGCCAGCATGGCGATCGCGAGCGGCCACGCCTCTTCTCCCGGGCGCTGGCGGCTGCGCAGCGCAGAGAAGACGGCGATCACCGCGAGCGGCGCCGCGATCGTCAGCACGAACCGGTGAGCGATCTCGAGAGCGAACGGCCCCCAGAACACGGCCGGCGCGGCGACGAACCCGAGGCTCCGTGAGAGCGCGGGCCTCATCGCTGGAGGATGGGGAGGTACCCGTACGGCATCTGCAAGATGAGGCACGCGAACGCGGTCGCGTAGGCTCTTCCGTAGTCGGGGAAGTTCGCGGTCGGCCGGACGTCGGCCCACGCGCCGGAGACGGAGTCCTGGCTTGCGAGGAGGTCGGCGCGCATCTCGCGGTACCAGTCGTCGAACCGCTGCGTCGTCGGGTCGAACCACAGCGCCTGAGCGGTGTAGAACGCGTTGTAGAAGAACCACTGCTCGTCCACTTCGAACTGGTGGCGCTCCAGATAGTCCATCCCGTTCTTGATCGCCTGCTCGACCTTGTGGTTGTCGTAGAGCCCGAATGCGTGGAGCGTCGCGACCGCGGCGGCCGTGAGCGCGGCCGAGGTGCGGCGGTCGCGGAGGGCGTACGAGAACGAGCCGTCAGGGTTCTGGGACTTGATGACGTAGTCGAGCGCGCGGTCGATGGCCTGGCGGTTCACCTCGATCCCGGCCGTCCGAGCGGACCGGAGCGCCTGGAGGATGGTGATCGTGATCGAGCCCTCGTGGCCGCTCCCGGGCTCGGGCTCGTAGTACCAGCCGCCCTCGCGAGACTGCGTGTTCTCGACGAGAGCCACGGCGCCCTCCACGGCCTCGCGCAGCCGTTCGGTTCCCGCCGTCCCCGTCTGGCGCGAGACCCCGTACATCCCGAGCGCCTCCGCCGCGGCGAGCGTCGCGTAGCCGTGGCCGTGCATGCGCGAGATCGTGTCGTTCACGACCACGAAGTAGTTTCCGATGGGGCGCTTCGCGAGCGACCGCGGGTTCGCGCGGTTCATGTTGACGAGGTAGGTGAGCGCCATCTCCGCGTTCCGGCCGAACGGCCCGCGCCCGGGGGTGTCGCCGTTCGCGAGGAAGGCGAGCGCCGCGAGCGCAGTGACCGCGATGCGCGGCTCGGTCGTCGATTTCGAGATTTCTCCGAAAGCGCCCGTGTCCGCGTCCTGGGCGTTCGCGAGGTACCGGAGGCCGCGCGTCACCGCGCGCTCGACGTCCGGCGTCACGAGCTCCGAGCGGAAGGATGGCGGCGTCCGCCGGTCTCCTCGCGGCGATTCGACTCGCTGGGACCGGGCGATCGGCCCGGCGGGCACGGGTCCGGGCATGAAAAACCCCGGATCCGGGAACAGGCTCGGCGGGCCCGACTGCACGAGGAAAGTCCCGGGCGAGGAGCACGCGAGCGACTCGCCGAGCCCCGCCTCCGTCCCGCGCACCCCGGCGAGGACGATCGCCGCGACGAGCGAGGCCGCGGTCAACGCCGTCGGGCGGCGGCTTTCTCTCACGCGGTCACTTCTCCTCGGCGAAGATCCGCTTGTACCACTTCTCGAGCTTCTCCCGGTACTCGGGCGGGAACTCCGACCAGTTCCCCTGCTCGATCCGCGCCCGGAGAGCCTTCGGGAGGTTGCCCCAGCGTCCGCCGACGTCCGGCTTCTCCGTCTTCTCCTGGCCGGCGTTCGGCGGGCGCTTGGCGGTGTCCCTCTTCTCCTCTCCCGGGTCCTTCTCCTCCTCCCGGCCGCTCTCGGGACGGTCCTTCCGCGAGAGGCGCTCGCGCTCGCGCCGCTGACGCTCCTCTTCCTCGCGGCGCTCCGCTTCGGAGCGCTGCCGGCTCGAGCCGCCGCCCTGGCTCTGCTGCTGGCGAGACTGCTTCGCGGCGATCTCGAGGAGCTTGTCGATGTCGGAGAGGGCGGAGCTCTGGCTCTTCCCCGCCTGCTCGAGGAGCTTTTTCAGGAGCTCGGCCGCCGCTTCCTGGTGCGCGGCCGTTTCCGAGCCCGCTTCGAAGCCGGTGAGGAGCTTCTCCGCCTCGGTCATGTGCGTCTCGATCTGGCGGATGATCTTGGCGATCTCGTCCTCGCCGCCGGGGGCGCCCTCCCCGCCCGCCCCGCGCGGGCCGGCCGGCGGCTTCTTGGGCTCGCCCTCCTGGGCGCGCGCGAGCGTGGAGGAGAAGGCGAGGACGAGCGCGGCGATGGCCGCCGCCGCGCGGGCGGCGGGCCGGCGGGCCGATCCGGTACCGGTGGTTCGTCTCATCGATCGTCGCCTCTCCGGGCTCATTCGACGCCCACGAGCTTCTTGAAGTTCCGGAACACCTCGTTGACCGAGCCCTGCTGATGCGCGATGCGGGAGAGGAGCGCCTCCTCGTCCTTCGAGAGCTCCTCGCCCCGCGAGCGCTGGATGCGGCGCATGAGGTCGGCCCGCTTTCTCAGCACCTCGAGCTGCATCGAGCGGAGGAGCTTGAGCTCGGTGATGAGCGGGACGAGGCGCTCTGCGCCCTGGCCTCCGCCCTGCGGCTCCTGGCCGCCGCCACCCTCGCGCTGCGCCTGTTCGGACTGGCGCCGCTGCAGCTCGTCCTTGAACGCGTCGGAGAGGGTCACGAGGCGCGAGACGATGTCGGACTGGATGTCGCGCGTCCCCTCACCGAGGTCTTGCCCGAGGATCCGGTCCGCCGCCGCGTCCGAGTCGTCGGCCACGAGGTCGAGGATCCACGTGAACGCGGGAGAACTCTCCGCCTTCAGCTTGTCGTTGATCTCGCCGACGTCGGTCTTGACCTGCTTCTGGTCGGACGCGAGGTTCGGCAAGTCCTTGATGCGCTGGGCGCGCGTGAACGTCCCGTTCTGCTGCTCGCGCCGGACGTCGATCTCGAGCGTTCGGATGTTGATGTCGCGCTGCTTCACGACGAGCGCGTCGAGCTTCTCCTTCACGCGGAAGAGGATCTCCTCCTGCTCGAGGTTCCGGTACTCCTGGCGGCGCTGCTCGATCTCGCGCTCGGCCTCGTTCAGGTTCTTGAGCGCCTCGTCCTCCTTCTCGATCGCGCGCGCGGTCTCGCCGCGCTCGAGCGACCGCGCGGCCTCGCGCATCGACTGCTCCGCGCGCGAGAGGCTCCGCTGGCCGGCCGAGTTCGGGAGCGACTCGGACTTTTCGCCGAGCTCCTTCGCTTTCGCCGCGATCTCCTCCTGGCGCTTCGTCAGCCGCCGGAGGAGCTCGCGCTCTTCCTCGCTCATGGGACCGGCGGCCGCCTCCGCGGCCTTTTGCGCGGCGCGGCGGAGGTCCTTCCCCGCTTCGCCCTGCTTCTCGGTCCCCGCCGTCGCCTGGCCGCGGGAGAGCGACTCCGAGGCCGAGGACATCTTCTCCGCGGCCGACTTCGCCGCGCTCGCCGCCTCGCGGGCGGCGGCGCCCGCCTCCGGCGACGAGGCCCGCTCCGCCGCCTTCTCCGTCGCGGCGGCGGCCTCGCGCGCCTCGCGCTCGAGGTTCTGCTCCTCCTGCGCAGCGGCGGCGAGATCCGCGGCCGCCTCCCGCTCGAGCCGCTTCAGGAGATTCTCGAGCTCCGTCTCCGCGGCCTCCGTCCGCGCGAGCGCCTCCTTCTGCGACTCGGCCGACTCCGCGTTCTCGCCCTTCTGAGCCTCTCCCTGCGCCTTTCCGAGCTCCGCCGAGGCCTCGTACATCTCGTCCGACGCCTTCGAGAGCCCGTCGGCGCCGCCGCCGCTCGACTCGTCGCTCTTCTCGTCCGGCCCCGCTTTCTTCGAGCTCTCGAGGAGCTTCGCTCCGAGCGCCGCCGCGCGCTCCCGGAGAGCGCGCAGCTCGCGGCTCCGCTCGCGGCGCGGCGAGGACTCGCTCGAGCCCGCTCCGATCGACGCGAGGGCCTCGTCGAGGAGCGCCATCGCCTCGTCCTCGCGCTCGACGGCGCCTTCGGGGTCGTCGGCGGCGAGCGACTGCGCGGCCTCGGATACCCGCTCCGCGGCGTCCTCGAGCGCGGGCTTCGCGTCGCGGGTGTCTTCGCCCTGCGACGCCTTGCCGGCCTCGGCGCGGGCCGCCGCTGCGATCGACTCGAGCTCCGCGTGGAGACCCGTCGCGGGATCGGGGACGCCGGGGGAGGGCTCGCCGCCCTCCGCCGAGGCCTTCGTCCGCTCGCGCGCCTCGCCGAGGCGCTCGCGGAGCTTCGAGACGGCGGCCTTCGCCTCGCTCGCGCCCGACGACGGCGGCACCGCGTCGGGCGGCCGCTCGGAGCCCGAGGGCTCGCCGTCCGCGCTCTCGCCCCGGGCTGCCGCCTCGGTCCTCTCGATCGCGCTCTTGATGGCGGCCTTGAGCTCCGAGATCCTCGCGAGCGCCTCGCTCGCCTCCCGCATCGCGTCGCCGACCTTCCGCTCGGTCGAGTCGCGCAGATCCTCCTGCCGAGAGGCGAGATCGGCGAGTTTCTTCGCGAGCTCGCGCATCTCGGGGTTCGCAGACGACCGATCCGACGAGCCGGCCCGCGCGTTCTCGGCGTCCTTCGTGTCCTTCAGGAGCTCCGACTCGTCCTTCTTCAGCTCGGCGACGTTCTCGAGCGCCTGCCGCATCTCCTCGAGGATCTTGTCGATCTTGTCGAGGGACTTCCGGTCCTGGAGGATCTGGAGGAGGCCATCGAGGTCGGTCAAGATCTGATCCTGGAGGCGGAGCGAGCGGTGGAGCGTTCCGCTCTCGCGGAGCTCCGTCGCCACGCTCTCCATCTGCTGCTCGAGCTGCGACCGGTCGAGCTCCTCGATCGCGCTCCGGAGGAGGCTCGCGGCGTAGCCGCGGCCTTCGCGGTCGAGCTTCTGGGAGAGGCGCTCCATCTTCTCGCGGAGCGCGCGCACGCGCGCGCGGGCGGCGCGCTGGTCCTTCACGAGGCCCTCGAGCTCGGCCTCGGACTGCGCGCGCGCCTCGGAGGCGGGCCCGGCGAGGATCGCCGCCCACGGGACGGCGATCGCTGCGGCGAGCGCGAGGGTCGAGGCGAGCGGGGCGGGATCGGTCTGTCGCATGGTCGCTCTCCGGAACGGCGCGGGGACTCAAGAGGAGCCTCGAGGCGGCCCTCGGCGGCTCCGGCCCGTCCGTTCCCGACGTATTCACTAGTCTAGCCCGCGCCGACCGGTTCGGCCCGCGGCTCGTGGTCGCTCTTCCGATCTTCGGTCGGCCGCGACGCCACTCCGGACGTCGCGCCTCGCCGCGGCGCCCGCGAGGTGCCTTCGGAGGCCGAGGAAGGCCTGCCGCTTCTGCGCAATACGAGGAGAAACCGGGGTCGAAGGCTCTTTCTTCTACCGGCGCTCCTCGGACGGTTTCGTCTTCTGCTCGAGCTCCTCGACCGTCCGCGCCTTGATCGCCTTCTGGAAGTCGAGGATCTCGCGGGTGATCTGGAGGACTTCCTGGAAGTCCTCCCATTCGTCCATCTTCTTCAGGAGGAGCTCGAGGCCCTGGACGACCTTTTGCCCCTCGTCCTTCGCCGTCCTGAGGTGGTCGAGACGGATCTCGGGATCGATCGTGTTCCTCGCCGTCGCGAGCGCGTTCGCGACGGCCGGCGACCGCGTTTCGGCGGACTCGACGACGATCGCGAGCATCGCGAGGAGCTTCTGCAGGAGCTCCGACTCGGCGTACGTGCCGCCGGACGCCTCGGCCATGAGCTGCCGGTACGCGTCGAGCGTCGTCTCCGCGCGGCGCGAGAGCGCGAGGAGCGTCCGCAGCATCCTCTCGCCCACGGTCGTGTTCTCCACGCGGTTGTAGATGTAGAGGTCCGAAATCCGGAGGAAGTCCGACTGGACGCGGCGGAGCTCGCTCGTGATCCGGTTCTGGGCCACCTCGAGGTCGAGGATGTCGGTGCGGCCGGGGAACTCGGCGCCGCGGCCGCCCGCGCTCGGCCCGTCGGGAGTCCCGAGCGAGACCATCACGCCGTCGAGCTTTTCGAGGCGCGTCTTCTGGTTCTTCAGTACCTTCTTCACGTCTTCCTTGAGACGGAGCTGCCAGTCGTTGAGTTTCCGCTCGAGCTCCGCCTTCGTGATCACCGAGACGCGGATCTCCTGCGAGCGCTCGACGTTGGGCGAGGGCTGGCCGGATTTCTCCGTCCGGTTGTCGCGCGCCTCGACCCGGAACCGGATCGTGTCGCCGGGCCGCGGCGCCTTCTCCGCGCCGTCGGGGGAGGCGGCGAAGATCGGGGTTCCCGCGACGGCGCGGAGGTCGATCTCGCCGCACGCCACGAGGCGCTTCTCGGCGCCCGTTCGCGGTTCGCCGTCCGGCCTCGTCACGAGCTCCGGCGGAAACGGGAGCTCGACGTCCTCGGTCGCCCGCCCCCCCCGCACGAGGAGCGCGACGCGCGAGATCCCGTAGTCGTCGGAGACGTCGGCCCGGATCGGCACGAGCGCGTCCGGAGTGCCGTCGACTTCGATGCTCACCGGCGCCTGGATCCGGATCTTCGGCGGCACGTCGGGGATCGCCCGGAGGTAGTAGCGCACCGGGTTCATGTTCGTGAGGCCGTCCTCGGCCTCGAGCGACACCGTGTAGGCGGTCGTCCTCTCGACGGTGAACGAGCCCCGGAAGCGGCGGGGCCCGATCTTCTCGAGCGCGCGGCTCGAGCCGTCGGCGAGCGTCAGGAGGTCGGCCGTCTTGACGTCGAGGTTCGTGGTGAGAAGGAGGTCGACGTCGGTCCCCTCCGGCGCCTCGAGGTTCCCGTCCGCCCGCGTCGTCGCGGCCTCGCCCGTGTACGCGGGCGGCCGGACGTCGAGGCGGATCGACTCGATTTTCGGCGGAGTCTTCACGTTCACGAGGAAGAGCGGGACGCCGTCGCGGTCGTCGCCGCCCTGGACCGTGAACCGGAAGCTCCGCGTGAGGGCGACGAACTGGTGCGAGAAGTCGCGGTCGCCGACGCGGGCCATCTGCCGGATGTCGCGCGTGCCCGCGTCGCCGCTCTCGTCCTCGATGGTCCAGTAGGCGATCTCGACCGTCGGCGGCACCACGCCGTTCGCCTTCACGACCACGCTCAAGTCGGTGCCGCGCGGCACGTTGATGACGATCGTGTCGCCGCGACGCTCCCACGTGAGGTTCTTCCCCGTCTTGAACGGGATCACCTCGAGCCAGGTTCGCCGGGGCCACGGCACGTCGCGGAGCGCGAGCATGCGCTGCACCCAGATCGAGGCGAGCTCCGGGCTCGCGATCGCTCCGGCGGCGACGACGACGGCGGGGAGGGCGGCCGCGAGCGCGGCGCGTCCGACCTTGGCGCGGTCCGCGATGCGCGAGATCGGCACGCTCTCCACGCGCCGCCGCGCTTCGGCCACGACGGCCGCGACCAGCGCCCGCGAGTCCGGGTAATCGTCCGACCGGGCCGCCTCGGAGAGCTCCAGCGCGGAGAGGACCGAGTCGTGAAGCTCGGGGAACCGGTCCTCGACGGCGCGCGCGAGGTCGATGTCGGTGAACCGCCTTGTGAGCGGGTACGCGAGGTAGCGGTAGACGACGAAGACGATCGTCGCGGCCGACGTCGAGAAGAGGACGAGCCGCACCCCGCGTGGGAGGTCGAGCGACCTGTCGAGGATGAACGTGAGGGCGGCGACGACCGCCGCCACGAGCACGAGGCGCGAGAGGCCGAAGGCGAGGTGGAGCGCCCGGAGGCGCGCTCTCAGCGCCTTGAGCTCGCGGAGGAGCGGCGTCAAGTCGTTCGCCCGTCCCGACGTGCTCGATTCGTTCATCTGTGGCTCCGGCCGCCCGCGCGCGATCGCGGCGCGGGCCGCCTCCCGTTTCCGCCGCCGAATTCGCCTACCGCTGGAAGATCGGCAGGAAGTTGTACGGAATCTGCAGGATGATGCACGCCATCGAGGTCGCAAACGCCTCGCCGACGTTGTCGACCCAGGCGCCGCTCGCCTGCTGGCTCTCGATCAGGTCTTCGCGGACGCGCGGGAAGTACCACTCCCAGTGGGCGCCGCCGGCGATGTACATCGCCTGGACCGCGTAGTAGTTGCCGTAGAAGAAGAAGTAGTGGTTCCGGTAGGTCGGGCTCGCCACGTTCGAGTAGTCGTCCTTCAGGAACTCGAGCCCCTTCTTGATCGACTCGTCGTCGTACACGCCCGCGCTGTAGAGCGTCACGATGCCGGCGGCGGTGAGCGAGTACGAGGAGCGGGTCTGGTAGATGGGCCTCTCCTGGTACTTGAATCCGCCTTTGTAGCGCCCGGACGTGATCGCGCTCCCCTTCACGTAGCGGATCGCGCGGTCGATCGTCGACCGCGGGACGCGGATGCCGCCGTTCCGCGCGGCGCGGAGCGCCATCACCTGGCACACCGTGATCGACATGTCGGAGTCCTGGGCGAAGGGCAGGTAGCGCCAGGAGCCCTTGTCGTTCTGGCTCTGCACGACGAGGTCGACCGCCTTCTGGAGCTGCGCCTTGACGTCCTTCCGGCGCGTCATGCCGTAGATCTCGGCCAGAAAGAGCGTCGCGAAGGCGTGGCTGTACATCCGCGTCTCGTTGTCGGTGATGTAGCCGTCCTCGCGGACGCAGTCGAGCACGTACTTCAGCGCCTTGTCGACCGTGCGTCCGTGCCGGCCGCGCCCGGGGAGGTGGCCGCCCGAGAGAAAGGCCATGCCCGCGAGCGCGGTCACGCCGACGTGGCCGCCGCCCCGCTCCTCCTGGATCGCGATGCTCGTCGTGACCTCGTAGGTCTCGTTCAGCTTGAAGCCGATGTCGCAGAACCACGACCCGTCGGCGTTCTGCCGGCTCGCGAGCCAATCGAGCCCGCGGTCGGCGGCGCGCACGGAGGCGCTCGTCACCTCGGTGGGCATCTCGCCCGCGTCGCGGTGACGGCGCTCCTCGGCGGCGCCGCCGCCCGCCGCGAGAGAGGCGGCGACGAGGGCGACGATCGTTCGGCGAATGGGGTGGTTCATCTCATCACTTTCCGAACGCGGTGACCTGCTTTCCGAGGGAGACGCAGAGGGTCCCCCCCGTCACGCGCACCTCCGACATGACGGTGCCCGCGTACTCCCGCTGCTCCACGGTCTTTCCGGTCACGGCGTCGACGAGGACGACGTAGATCTTGGGAGCGGCGTCGATCGGGTTGTACGTCGAAACCTCGAGCACGACGAGCCCGCCCGCCTCGACGACGGACTTCGGCGGCGCTCCGCCCGCGACGGGCTGCGCCTGCCAGCGGAGCCCCCCGCCGTCGAGCGAGAACGCCATGAGGTAGAAGGTCGAGTCGCGATCGCGGCGGTTGAGGTAGAGCGTGTCGCCCTCCTCGCGGCGCTCGCGCTCGGCGGGGTACACGTAGCCGCCGTCCGTGATCGGCGTCTCCCAGGCGGTGCGGCCGTCACGGCCGTCGAGCTTTACGAGCGCGTCGGATGGCTGGCCGGGCTCCTGCGAGACACGGCTCACGAGGACCGTGACGTCGCGGCCGAGCGGGAACACGTTCCGGACCTTGTACGTTCCGGCCGGCCGCTTCCAGATCTCCTTCCGCTCCTTGAGGTCGAGGAGCTGGAACTCGCCGTTCCGCGAGACGAAGAGCCGGTCGCCCGAGAGGGCGCACGGGCTCGCGTAGCTCGAACCCGCGGGGATTTCCATGTGGCGGCGGCCGGTGAACGAGTCGTACACGAGGATCCGGAGCGGGGTCTGGGTGTGGAGGACGACGTACGACTCCGTGGCGGCGATGTCGTTGTAGAACTTGCCCCGCACGAAGTCCTCCCACACTTTCTGGCCGGTGAGGACGTCGTGCGCTCGGAGCAGGAACGCCCCGCTGTCGCTCGGGTTCTCGAGGACGGTGACGACCGAGCCCGGGACCACGCGAGCGCCGTGGAACGGCTGCGAGGGGTCGAAGTCCACCTGCCACCGGACGTCGCCCGTCTCGCCGTCGAGCGACAGGATCGCCCGCTGCGTCGCGACGACGATCGTCCCGTCGACCCAGTGGATCTCGGCGCCGGCCTGGGACGGGATCTCGTCGACGTTGGGCCGGACCCACATCACCTCTCCGTCCGAGAGCCTGACGCACGTGAGCGCGCGGTTCGAGTGGAAGAAGAGCCTCGAGGAGAGGACTTTCGCGGGAGCCCCCTCGACGCCGAGGAGCGAGATCGCGCTGGTCGTGTTGAACGTCCTCCGCCACCTCTCGGCGAGCGGGTACTCGAGCGAGGGGGCGGCGGCGGGCGAGCGCTCGAGGCGCGGGTCGCGGCCGAGGCTCTCCCGAGCGGGGGAGCCCTCGGGCGTGCGCGCGATCGCCGCCCGGGCGGACGAGAAGAACCCCGTCTTGGCGTAGCAGGCGGCGAGGCTCTCGAGGACGTCCGACTCGAGTCCGGACCCCGGGAACCGGAGCAGGAACTCGCGGAGGATCGCCGCGGCCTTGCCGTACTCCTCCTTCTCGACGAGGAGGTTTCCGAGCTCGAGGAGGCAGCGCTCGAGGACGCTCGCGTTCGGGTAGAGCTCGAGCACCTGGCGGAAGAGGGCCTCGTCGCGCTCCATCGAGGCGCGCTCGTGGAGGGCCCGCGCCCTCTCCTCGAACCGGGCGTAGACCGCGGGCCCGGCGTCTCGGAGAAGGGCCGAGATGCCGGCGATCGCGAAGTCGCGGGCGTGCGAGTCGCCGCCCACGATGTCGTCGGGGTAAGAGGCGATGATCTTCTGGTACATCTCGGCGGCGCGCTCGCGGTCGCCGGCGCTGACGAGCTTCTCCGCCGAGAGGAGCAGGGCGTAGAGGCCCGATCTCATCCCCTGGTACTTCTGGGGGACGTCGCTTCCCGACAGCGGCGCGTCGGGCACCTCGCGCAGGAGGGCGCCGTAGATGCCGATGAGCCCGGTCACGTCGCCCTTGAGCTCGTGGCAGCGCGCGATGGCGAGATACGAGCGCACGCGGCTCGCCTCGTCGTGCGCGTTCTCCGACGATTTCCTGAACTCGTCCTCGGCCGCGTCGTACTCGCCGCGCTTCCAGTGGTTCTCGCCCAGCGTCATGTGCAGGTCGTGGAGCCCTCGCCTGGCGCCGAGGATCGCCTCGTGGTCCGGACGCTCGGCGCGGGCGACCTCGATCGCCTTCCGGAAGCTCGCGATCGCGCGGGTGAAGTCGCGCCCCTGCTTGTAGACGTTGCCGACCTCGAGGAGGAGAGCGGGGTCCTCCGGACGGCTCGCGATGCGGTTCTTCAACTCCTCGAAGACGTCGTCCCACTGGTAGAAGACCTGGCACCGGTTCTCGGAGGCGCATACGAGGAAGAACCCGGTCGAGACCAGGTTGCCGGGCTCGCCTCCCTCCTCGGGCAGCGGCACGCGGTCGCGCACGAGCTTTCCGGTCTCGATGTCGAGCGTGTAGATCCCGCGCGAGCCGCAGAAAAAGAGGTGGCTCTCCGACGCGCCGCCCCGGCCGACGGCGGTCTCCTTCGGGTCGGGGAACCGGAAGTCCCAGCGCTTCCGGCCGGTCTCGGCGTCGTGCGCCGCGACCTTGCCGCCGGCGACGAGGATGAGGCCCTTCCTCACGCCGACGAGGTACCTGTAGTCGGGCCGGTCGACGTCGCGCCGGCCGCTCGCGTCGAAGGAGCCGACGTTCCGCTTCACCTCGAACACCGTCCGCCCGCTCCCCGCGTCGTACGCGGAGAGCGTGTCGGAGTCGAGCGGCGTCACGTACACGCGGCCGTCCTCGACGACGGGCGGGTTCGAGTACCAGGACGGCCGGCGGGGCCGGGGCTGGTAGTTCATCGTCGCCTCGATCGGGATCTGCGGGTACGGCGCGAGCCACAGGACGGCTCCCATTCGCCGCTCGACGGCGGCGACGAGGCCCAGGTTCGTCGAGACGAAGAGGACGCCGTCCTTCTCCGCGATGGGCGAGGCGATGTATTCGCGCCACGGCTGGCCGAACATGTTGAGCTCCTGCTGCCCGGTGCAGAGGAGCGTCCGCCAGCGGAGGCGCCCCGTCCGCTTGTCGAACGCGCAGAGAAAGCTCAGGATCTTCCCCTCGAAGTACGACGCGACCACGTAGACCGAGTCGCCCACGATCGTCGGAGGCGACACGACGCTCGCGCGGCGGGCGAACTCCTCGGTCTCAGGGTCGAACTTCGGCGCGCCCGGCGCGCGGGAGGGCGCGTCGAAGTGCGTCCAGACGACCGCGCCGGTCTCGGCGTCGAACGCGAAGAGCCGGCGCTCGGGGAGGGGGACCACGATCCGGTGGAACGACCACGAGAGCGGCTGCTTCGACGCCGGCACCTCGATCGCCGCGAACAGGCGGTCGCCGTCGAGCGCGGCGGAAAAGACGAGCCGCCGGTCGAGGTACTGGCTCGTCGACCGGCGAAGCGGCGCCGGGTCCGGGCCCGACCAGCGGAGCTTCCCGTTGTAGAGCTGGTACGCCTCCACCCGGAGGCCCGTGTGGACGTACACGAGCCCGTTCCCGACGACGGGCAGGAAGGGGGGGAACGAGGACGACTCGTCGCCGTCGCTCCCGAAGTCGGGGCCGGCGTAGCGCCCGCCCGGGTCGAGCGGGACGTCGATCGGCTGCCACCACTGGCGCGGCCGGCGGTCGCCCGCGGGCGCCATCGCCCGGTTCATCGACGGATCGCCGCCGAGGAGCGGCCACTCGGCGTCCCGCGGCTTTTCGGCCTTCGGCCCCGTCGCCGGCAGCCTCCGGAGCGCCTCGTCCGCGAGCTCTGCGATCGAACGCGGCGTGCCGCGGATCGGGATCGTCGATCCGATCTCGAGCGAGCCGCTTCTCGCCGCCTCGAGGGCGAGGCGGTCCTCGAGAGCGCTCGCGACCAGGACGAGGGCGGCGCGCGCGCGGAGGCGCGTCGCCTCGTCGGCCGCCGGATGCGCGACGGCCGCTTCGAAGTAGTGCCTCGCCTCGGCGGCCTCGCCGCGCTCGAGGTGCACGAGGCCGAGGGCGTGCAGCGCGTCGCGGGAGGCGACCGTGAGGGGATAGCGGCGGACGACGTCGATGAGCATCCCCTTCTCGCGCGAGGCGAGCGCGGCCTCGAGGAGCGCCCGCGCCTTCGGCTCGTAACGCTCGAGGTAGGTCCTTTTTCCCTCCTCGGGAAGGCGGAGGAGCCCGTCGATCGCCTTCGCCCGGACTCCGACGTAGGTGCGGTCGGGGGACACCGTCACCTTGTTCCCGTACTCGTCGAGAACGCGCTGGTACTGGGTCGCCGCCTCTCCGAAGAGCCCGGCCTGCGACGCCTTCTCGGCCGCCGACAGGACGAACTGCGCCTGGCGGCTGCTCGGGGGCGAGTAGTACGCGGGGGTCGTGTCGTCGTCGCCGAAGTCCTCGGCGGACGGCATCGGCGGCGGGTCGATCTCGGGAGGAAGGGGCGGATCCTCCCAGTCCTCGGCCCGCTCCCAGTCCTCGTCGGCGTCCGGCGGCGGGGGCGGTGGAGTCTCTTCCTTTTTATTCTTATTGGTCTTGTCGGGGTCCTGCTGCTTTCCGTCGTTTTCCCGTCCCCCGCTGCCGGCGTCCTTCCGCTCGTCCTCGCTTTGCCAGGCGCGGGCGGGCGCGGGCGCGGCCGCCCAGAGGAAGGCCGAAAGGATAAGGAAAACGGCGAGAACGGAGGGAGGAGTCCCCGTGCGCCGCGCGGGCGCCGCGCGTCTCGTCGCGTCGTTCGTCTTCACGCGCCTTGTCACTCCTTCGTTTTCGTGGCTGCGCAGGCGCCGTGGCCGCCCGCGCTCGGCGCCGGTCATCAGAGGAGCCTCACGGCCTTCCTCAAGATCCACTCGAGGCCGAGGAGCGCCGCGATGAGGACGAGCCAGAGCGGGTCGTCCCACAGCTCGCGGTTCTCGGTGTCCTTGGCGATGCGGTCGGGCTCCGCCCGGATCATGGCCGGGAGGTCCGCGACCGCGTGCAGCGGCACGAACGCGCCGCCCGTCCGCTGCGCCACCGTCTCGAGCGTCGCCTTGTCGAGGATCGCGTTGTCCTTTTCGATCGAGGGGATCACGACTTCGAACGAGATCGTCTGCTCGCGGTCCTCGCCGGGCATCGACGCGTCCTCGATGTAGGCCTCCCATGAGCCCGTCTGAGTGGCGGTGAACGACTTCGTGAACGTGCCGGTCTTGCCCTGCACGCGCGCGAGGTCGACCGGGTTCGGCTTGAGCGAGCCCGGCGGGCGCACCTGGACGGTCTGCGTCTCGCTCTCCGACGGCCGGAAGTCCTGGTCGCGGACCTTCGCCGTCATCGTCACCTTCTCGCCGATGTCGTACTCGCTCTTGTCGCAGTAGAGCTCGAACCTCCGATTCAGCGTGTGGAGGCGATTGGTGGCGAGGTAGCGGATGACCTGGCTCCAGAACCGGTAGAAGTACTGGTTGCCGACGAGGTACCGCCACCGCCACGTCGAGTCGACCGCGGAGAAGAACGTCCGGCCCGTGCCGTAGAAGCCGGTCACGAAGATGGGGTAGGAGCCGCCCCCGCCGCGGAGCGAGGGGTGCGTCGCGAGGACGCGGGCCGCCGTCTTCTCCTTCTTCACCGGATAGAACCACTGGAACGGCATGAGCCCCGACGTCTCGTCCTCGAAAAGCCGGAGGTTCTCGTCGGGGTCCTTTTCGAGCAGCATGATCGGGTCGCCGCGGCCCGCGTCGGTGAGCCGCGGAAGGAACTCCTCGCCCGCGGCCGGGTCGTACCGGAGGTTCTCCTCGTCGCTCTCGATCACGACCGGGAGGATCTTCTCGAGCGGCGTCGATCGGTAGCGGCGCGGCGAGTCGCTCTCGCCCGCGATCATCGCGAAGCCGCCGCCCAGCTCGTCGACGAGCTGCTCGACCTCCTGGAGACGCTCGGACGCCTCCTCCGGCGTCGCGCCGAGGAGCTCCGGGTCGACGTCGCCGAAGATGACGACGTCGAAGTCGAAGAGCTCCTTCCCCGACGGGAACCGCGCGAGCGGCTCGACGTTCGGGCTCGACTCCTGGACGAAGTTCGGGTCGGCGGAGAGGAGCAGCACCTTCGCGCTGACGCTTTCCTCGTCGCGGATGAGGGCGTGCGTCAGGTAGCGGTACTCCCAGCGGGGGTAGCCCTCGACGAAGAGGACGTTGATCTTCCGGTTGATCACATTGATCGTGACCACCTTCGAGTTGTTGTCCTGGCGGGACTCCTCCTCGTCCCGACGTTGCGGCGCGACCGTGACCGTGTAGCGGTGGAGCCCGGGAAGGGTCGGGCGGTGGTAGAGGAGGTGGCGCTTCTTGGCGTCGTCTCCCCCGAGGACGAGGCTCGCGGACGCGAGCGTCTGGCCGTCCTCGGAGAGCGTCAGGGCCACGACCTGCCCCTCGAAGCCCACCGCGCGGACGGTCGCCTCGAAGACGACCTCGTCGTTCGCGAGGACGGTGGCGTTCGCGGTGACCGCGTCGAGGACGATGTCGCGGGGCGAGTCCGGGTCGCCGACGCCGACGGTGAAGACGGGCGTCGCCACCTGCTGCTCGCCGAGCCACGCGACCGCCTCGAGCGGCGTCCGGCCCTCGTTGCTCCGGCCGTCGGTGAGCGCCACGATCCCGGCCACGTTCTGGGCTTTCAAGACGCCGAGCGACCGGAAGATGGCCTCGCCGAACTCGGTCGCGGCGCCGCTGCCGTGGAGCTCCGAGAGGTCGGTGTCGGGCGAGAGGCGGGTGATCTCGGAGCCGAACGAGAAGATCGTGAGGTCGCACTTCTCGGCGAGCCGGTCGCGGAGACGCGTCCTCTCCGAGTTCCAGACGCCCTTCACGAGGTCGAGCCGCGAGACGTCGGGAACGGAGCCGTCCGGAGGGAGCCCGGCCGCGCGGGCGAGCGCGTCGCGCTTCGTCTCGTCGACGTACGCGTCCCGCACGGTCATGCTCGCCGAGTCGTCGACGAGGACGACGAGCTTCGGCTTCCGCTCCTCCATCTCGGTCCGCTGAACGACCGGGCGGAAGAGTATGAGGATGAGCGCCAGCACCGCGATCGTCCGGAGGGTCCCGAGGAGGATCCGGAGGCGCGGGTAGGCCGCGATGGGCTCGCGCTTGTAGAGGATCGTGACCGCCGCGATCACCGCCGGCACGATGAAGAGGACGACGACCCACGCCGGCGGGGCGTTCAGGAACCGGACGCTCCAGTCCGACGCGAGGAGCACCGGCCGAAGTCCTTCGAGGAGGGGTTCCATCGGTCAGTCGCTCTTCCGGGCGTAGTCGCCGAACTTCTGCGCGAGGAACGATTCGAGGAAGACGAGCACGAGGACGGCGAACGCGAGGTGGCGCCACAGCTCGCCCTCGTTCCGCGTCGGCCCCGCCTCCGCCTTCGGCGAGTCGACCTCGAAGTCGAACTTGAAATCCGGATAGGCGATCCGGACTCGGTCCCGCGTCGTGCGCTCGACGTTTCCCTCGTCGGGGTCGACGTTGACGCAGAACACGTCGTACCCCTCGATTCCGGGCCGCTCCTCGTCCGAGAACGACTCGGCGGACCTGAGCTCGTAGGCGCCGGGCTCGTCGGTGTCGGGATAGGCGACGATCGCGCCCTTTCCGCCCTCTGGGATTCTCACCTGCACGGGAGCGCGCTCGCCGTCGGGCCGTGTCATCGAGACGTCCGCGATGAACCGGTGGAACGTGCGCGTGATGGGCTCGAAGAGCCGCGGATTCCGCCGCGCGGGGCTCTCGGCCATGAGGTAGTACACGACCTCGTTCATGAGGACAAGGTACTCCGGGTACTCGGGCAGCTCGTTCCACGCGTCGTCGGCCGACGTCGCGAAGAAGATCGACTTGCCCTTGTTCCCCACCGCTCCCTCGACGAGCGCCGGCGTCTCCTGGTCGTCCTGAAAGACGAGGAGAGCGCGCGCGCCCTTGCCGCCGCTCCCGAGGACGCTCGGAATCATCCGGTGGACCGCAGGACGCTCGATCGCGTTCCGGAAGTCCCTCTGCTGCATCAGGCGCTTGACGAGCGGATGGTCGAAGCTCGACGGCGGGACTCGGAGACGGGTCCCGCCCTCGCGCACGGCGGCGGTCCCCTTACCGGGAAGGAGCGGCGCGGGGAGGAGAGAGGGGCCCTCCGGGGAGTAGAGGAAGCCCGTGTAGGTGTCGGGGACGACGTCGTCCCCGGCGAACGCGAGGAACGCGCCGCCCGCGGCCACGCGGTCGCGGAGCGCCGCGAGGCGGTCGGGCGGGATGTTCGAGCCGTCGAGGTCCACGTCGACGAAAGCGACGAGGTCGAATCGCTCGAGGTCCTGCGCCGCGAACTGGAACTCGGTGATCTCGACGATATCGAAGAGGGAGGGGAGCGCTTCGCCGAAGCGGTCCGGCTCCTCGCCGATCGCGGGATCGAGGGCGTACACGAAGAGCCCGCTCGGGCGCTCGAGCCGATTTTGCGCGCCCGACTTCCCGTCGACGACGAGGACGCGCACGGCGTCGCGCACGTTGATTGCGATCCAGCGCGAGTCGTCCTCCCGGAGAGAATCGCCGTCGCCGATCTGGACCCGGACCGCGACCGGGCCCGGCCGCTCGAACGCGAGGTCGAACGGCACCGTGCGCGTCTGGCCCGGCGGGACGTCCTGGAGCGCGGGGCCCTTGACGCGGACGTCGCCGATCCAGACTTGAAGCTCGAAGTTCGCCATCTCCCGGCCCCAGTTCCGGACTTCGGCCTGGAACTGGACCGGGGAACCGGCGCGGACGAGCCTCTCCTCGGGGACGAGCCTCACGATCCCGAGGTTCGCCGCCGATTCGGTGCCGCAGTCGACGACCGTGACCGGGACCGGGATGTCGGCGAGCGCCGCAGCGAGCTCGGGCCGGGAGCCCGAGGTCTCCGCGTCGCCCGGCAGCCAGTCCTTCGCGCGGAGGTCGGTGAAGAACCAGACTTCCTGGTTCGTCTGGAGCTTCTTCGCGAGGCGAGCGACCTCCTGCACGGCCGCGAGGAGCTCGGTGCGCCCGTGGCCGATCTCGATGCGCTCGAACTCCTCCTTCGCCCGCTCGATGTCGACCGCGGCCTCGATCGGCACCTCGGCCGCCTCCGACGCGAGGACGATCGTCACGGAGTCGCCGCGGTCGGGCTCGAGCTCGTCGAGGAGCCGCCGCGCCCTCTCCTTCGCGCGGTCGAAAGAGTTCCCGAGGAGGTCGACGTAGCCCATGCTGTAGGAGCGGTCGAGCAGGATGACGAGGTTCCGCTTGCTCTGCGCGAGCGCCGCGAGCGGGCTCTGCTCGCCGACGAACGGTCGCGCCAGGGCGAGGACGAGGAGGACGAGCGCCGCGACCCGCAGGAGGAGAAGGATGAGGTTTTCGAGCCTCACGCGGCGCCGCGTGCGCTCGAACGCCCGGCGGAGGAACTCCATCGCCGCCCAGTCGACGCGCTTGTAGCGGCGCCGGCTGAAGAGATGGATGAGGATCGGCAGCGCCGCGAGCGGAGCGAGCCAGAAGAGCGTCTCGGGCCTGAGGAAGAAGCTGCCCATGTGTCGGTCACGCCCTCCCGACGCGCGTGCGCTGCGAAGCCCGGGCCGCGAGGTACGTGGAAAGGGCCACGTCGAGCGGCTGTCTCGTGTTGATCAGCACGTAGTCCACCCGGTTCTCACGGCAGGCCTTCCGGATCGACGACAGATACCCGTTCATCTCCTCGAGGTAGCTCTTCCGGAGCGCGCGGGGGTTGGCCATGATCTCGCCGCGCTCCTCGAGGCCGACGAACTGGGTCAGGTGCTCGAACGGGAAGCGGATCTCGGCGTCGTCGAGAACGTGGAACACGACGATGTCGTGCCGTTTGGCGTGCAGATGCCGGAGCCCCTCGACGACGCGCTGCGGGTCGTCGAGGAGGTCGGAGACGAGGAGCACCATCCCGCGCTTCGCGATCCGCTCCGCGAGCGAGTGCAGGATCGCGCTCATGTCGGTCTTCTTCTCGCCCGGGTTCTTCGCGATCTCCTGGAGGAGGAGCTTCAGGTGCGATTGGTGGCTCTGCGGCGGCACGTAGCGGTAGAGGGCCGAGTCGAAGAGCCCGAGACCGGCGGCGTCCCGCTGCTCGAGGACGAGGTACGCGAGCGACGCCGCGACCGTGCGCCCGTACTCGAGCTTCGAGATCGACCCCTCGCTCGCGTACGCCATCGACTCGCTCGTGTCGAGGACGACGACGCACTGGAGGTTCGTCTCCTCCTCGTACTGCTTGATGTAGAAGCGGTCGCTCTTGCCGTAGACCTTCCAGTCGACGAAGCGGACGTCGTCGCCGGGCACGTACTCGCGGTGCTCGGCGAACTCGACGGAGAACCCGTGGAACGGGCTCCGGTGCGCCCCGGCGAGGAACCCCTCGACGATGAGGCGCGCCCTGAGATCGATGTTGCCGATCTTGTTAAGCGTTTTGGGGTCTAAGTACTTGCGGTAGTCTTCCATCGGCGAGTGCCTCGGACACGCGCACCGGAACCGACTCGATCAGCCGGTCGATGATGTGGTCCGCCGTGATCCCCTCCGCCTCCGCGCTGAAGTTCGTGATGATGCGGTGCCGGAGCACCGGGTGGGCGACCGACTGGATGTCCTCGGCCGACACGTAGAACCTCCCGGCGAGGATGGCGCGCGCCTTCCCGCCGAGGACCAAGTATTGCGTAGCGCGCGGCCCCGCGCCCCAGGAGACCCACTGCTTGACGAACGGCGGCGCCTCGTCGGTCGTGACGCGCGTCGCGCGAACGAGCCGGATGGCGTACTGGACGATGTCGTCGGCGATCGGGACGCGGCGGACGGTGTGCTGGAGCCTCCGGATCTCCTCGCCCGTGATGAGCTTCTCGAGCCCGGCCTCGTACGTGGCCGTCGTGAGGCGCATGATCTCGAGCTCTTCCTGCTCGCTCGGGTAGTCGACGAGAACGTTGAACATGAACCGGTCGAGCTGCGCCTCGGGGAGGGTGTAGGTTCCCTCCTGCTCGATCGGGTTCTGCGTCGCCAGGACGAAGAAGGGTTGCGCCAGGTCGTGGCGTCGGCCGCCCGCCGTCACCTGGTACTCCTGCATCGCCTCGAGGAGGGCCGCCTGCGTCTTCGGAGGCGTCCGGTTGATCTCGTCCGCGAGGATGACGTTCGCGAAGATCGGGCCCGAGAGGAACTTGAACGACCGCTCGCCGGTTGCCTTGTTCTCCTGGATGACCTCGGTGCCGGTGATGTCCGCCGGCATGAGGTCCGGAGTGAACTGGATCCGGTTGAACGAGAGATTGAGCGTCTGAGCGAGCGTCCGGATGAGAAGCGTCTTCGCGAGTCCCGGCACCCCGATGAGGAGGCAGTGGCCCCGCGCGATGATGCAGGCGAGGAGGTCGTCGACGACCGCCTCCTGCCCGACCACCACCTTGCGGAGCTCGGACTTGATCTTCTCGTAGACCGCGCGCAGCCGCTCCACGTCCTCGATGTCGCGGGCGTCGGCCGCGCCGGAGCCGGCGATTCCTTCCGCGGGGGATCCGGGTTTCGCCATTTCGCGTTCGTCCATCAATCTTCTCCGTGCTGGGAACGGTCGTTGACGCCGCCGCGTGCCGCGTGGCTTCCGGGCGGCCCGGCGGCAGCCCGCCGGCAATTCCGCATCGCTTCCAGGCTTATCGTCAAGCCCTCGTCAAACATTTACCTGTTTTCTTTACGGGCCGCGCCGCGCGTTCGCGCGCGGCAAAGCCCTCGCTTGCATTATTCACCAGAGCGAGCTGTTCCGGTCGGGGCTCGGCGCCGGCCTTTTCTTCGTGAGGCCCGTGGCCGCAGGCGCCGATCCGCCCCGCCGGCCTCCTCGACAATGAGGGTCACGGAACGACCCGGTACATGACGAGATGCCGCGGCCCGGCCGCGAGGAGACGGTCCGGTCCGGCGGGCACGATGTTGCCGAACGGGAGCGGCTCGCCCGTCTCCGCGTCGACGGCCGGCGCGTGGGCCGCGACGAGCCGGCCCGTGAAACGGTCGACGTCGTAGAGCGCTTTCCACGTGGGAAAGAGCACCCGGTTCCGCGTGACGAGCCCGCGGCCGAGCGGCGAGTCGAGCGGCCGGCCCTTCGATTCGGATGGGCTCGGAACCGGAAAGCGCCATTGCTCGTTCCGCCGCGGGTCGTCCGGGTGATACGCGACGAGGACGGAATCGCGATCCTGCTCGTCGCGGCCCACGAGGTAGACCCAGCCCGAGTCCGAGCCGAGAAGGAAGTCGAAGTCGCCCTTCTCCCATTCCTCGTTGCCGATGTGGCCGCTCCCTCGCTCGGGCCGGTCGAAGACGATCCGGATCTTCTCGCTGCCGGGCAGCGTCGAGCGCAGGCGGTTCCCCTCGATGGCGAGCGGGTCGTCGCGCCACGGGTCGCGGCTCTCGAAGAGGAGATCGAGGCTCCGCTCCGGCCGGTAGATCCACAGCGGGTCGCCCGTGCGCGCGTCGACCGCGCCGAGGACGCCGATGTCGGTCGAGACGTAGAGAACCCCTCCCGACTCGGAGAGAGACGGCGTCTCGGGCTCGACGTCGTCCTTCCGGTCCGCCTCGGGGCCCGAAGCGAGAAAGGTGCGCCAGAGAAGGCGGCCGTCCGCCGCGTCGAACGCGACGACGTAGGCCTTCACCTCGATCTCCTGCAGCCGGCCGCCAACGTAGACGGTGTCGCCGACGACGACCGGCGGGCCGGTCAAGATCGCGCCCGCGAGGAACGCGGCGCCGTCGGCGTCGCCGTCCGCGGCCCGGGCGGTCCAGGCGGGACGGCCGGTCGCTCGGTCGAGCATCACGAGCGTCCGCCGACCCGACCGGCCGGCGTGCGGCGCCGGCGGGATCGCGAGGAGCCCGTGATGCCCCGCGAGCGTGACGTAGCTGTACGGCCGTCGTCGCGCGGAGCGCGGATTCCGGTCGGACGCGTCGCCGAACGGAGACACCCAGAGCGTGAGGCCCGTCTCGGCGTCGACCGCGAACGCGGCGGTGCGGTCGGCGAAGTAGACGACGCCGCCCTCCACGACCGGGAAGACGGGGAGGATCGGGTTCTCGCGGCTCGAGAACACGTTGGGGGGCGTTTCCGACGGCGGAGAAAGCGAAGGAAGGCCGGGATCGATCGTCGTTCGGTGGCGGTAGACCCAGACCGGCTCGAGCGCCCGGGCGTCGCCGATCGAGTCGTCGGCGAACCGCCGCGCGTTCGTGCCCCCGAACGCGCGCCACCCCATTTCGCGCGGTCGTCCGTGGCGAGGACCGTCCGCGCCGTCCTCCTCTCGCAAGAGCTCGGTGAGCGTCACGCGCCGGCCCGCCGCGTGGATCTCGGCGCCGAGCGCGCCCGGAAACGCGCCCTCCGCGAGAACTCGGACCTCGCGGCACCGAGCTTCGTCGCCGGCGGTTCGCGCCGCGATCGCGAGCCGGCCGAGGACCTTCGCGGGATCGACTCTCAGAGCGCCGGCGGGGACGAGCCAGAGAAGCTGGCGCAGGCGCTCGGCCGCCTCGTCGAGGCGCCCGCGCTCGGCGAGGATGTCGGCGGCGGCGAGGACCGCGCGCTGCCCGGCCTCCGTCGGAAGATAGAGGTTCGCGGCCGTCAGAAGCGAGGCGACGTCCTTCCTGAGGACCCCGGCGGCGAGGGCCTCGCCCGCGCGGCCGCCGTACGAGGACTCGAACTCGGCGCGGATCGCCGGGCCGAGATCGAGGAGCCGCATCATCGCGTGATGGCGGAGATTGACGTAAGCGAGCGGCCCGTACCGGACGACCTGGTCCGTGCAGGCGGAAAGCGCCCGGACGAGGGAGTCGAATCCGGGCGAAACCCGGCCCGCGGAGATGTCCCTGAACGCCTCGGCGATCGCCCCCAGCATGACCTCGTCGTACTCGCGGACGCTCGTCGCGGCGGAGAGGTCCGGGCCGCCCTCGCCGGAAGGGATGGGGGAGGCCACGGGGGCGGGGGCGGGGGCGAGGAAAGCCCCCCGGGCCGCCGCGGCGGGCGAAGCGAGCGCGGCCGTGGCGGCCGCGGCGAGCGTAGCGCTCGCGAGGAACGCCGGCCGGCGGCGACGAAATTGTCGGTGGGCGGCTCGCAGGAGCGCGCTCAAAAGACCCCTTTCGAAACGGTGCGTCCGGGGCGCGTGGCCAGGAATCGCGGGACGGAATGACTGGCGGCGGCCGTGGCGGGACTTCACTCGTGATTATAGCGACGAAGGAGGAGAGAGGCGACGCGCGGGCGCGCCGCGAGCGGCGAAAACCAACGAGGAATCGAGGCGGCCCGGCCCGCCGGAAGGGGCACTCTCCCGCCGCGACGAAGGTCGAACGCGGCGCGCCCGCGCGGCGCTCGACGGACGTCGCGGCGGGAGGGGGCCGAGGGAGATCCGAGTTCCCGGCGCCGAGACGAGAAGGGACTCGGGTCGGGGACCCTCCTACCGGACGACGACGAGATCCTCGCCGGGGACGAGGCGGAACCGGCGGTAGGCCTCGCGAACGTACTCGACGTCGCCGCTCTCGTACGCGGCCCGTTCGTCGGCGAGGCGTCGCGAGACCGCCAGCTCCTCCGAGATCTCGCGAACGAGCGACGCGGCCTCCGAGCGGAGCGCCGCGTTCCGCTTCTGGGCCGGGAGCGTCTGCGCTCCGAGGAGGAGGACCGACGCGAGGAGGACGACGAGGGAGGCGATGAGCGTCGGGCCGAGGCCTGACCCTCCGCGGGCTCTTCTCGGGCGCGCCGTCGCGCGCGGGCGTGTCTTCGTCGTCATGACGGGGGGCTCCTCGGGATCTCGATCTCGGCGCCCAGTCTACAAACCGCCCGGTGAGGAAAAGCCCGGCGCGCGGGGCCGGATCAGCGCCGCCGGCGCCCCTTCACCGGGACGACCTGGATCGGGCTCGTCCGGTGGACGCGCTCGAGGCCGAACCGGGCCGAGCCGCCGAGGTCCTCCTCGATCCTGAGGAGCCGGTTGTACTTCGCGATCCGCTCGGAGCGGCAGAGGGAGCCGGTCTTGATCTGGCCCGCGTTGACGGCGACGGCGAGGTCCGCGATGGTCGAGTCTTCGGATTCGCCCGAGCGGTGCGAGATGACGGTGCCGAACGCGTGCGTCTGCGCGAGACGGAGGGCGTCCATCGTCTCGGAGAGCGTCCCGATCTGGTTCACCTTGACGAGGATCGCGTTGCCCGCGCGGTGCTGGATGCCGCGGTTCAGCCGCTCGGCGTTCGTCACGTACAGGTCGTCCCCGACGAGCTGGACCCGGTCGCCGAGCGTGCGGGTCATGGTCTCCCAGCCCGTCCAGTCGTCCTCCGCGAGGCCGTCCTCGATCGAGACGATCGGGAAGTCGTCGACGAGCGCGGTCCACGTCGCGATCATCTCGTCCGAGTCGATCCCCTTCTTCCCCTCGCTGTGGATGTAGTAGCGGCCGTCCCGGTAGAACTCGGTCGCGGCGGCGTCGAGGGCGAGGAACACGTCCTTCCCGGGCGAGTATCCGGCGGCGTCGATCGCGTCGGTGATGAGAGCGAGAGCCTCCTCGTTCGAGGAGACGTCGGGCGCGAATCCGCCCTCGTCGCCGACCGAGGTCGAGAGCTCCTTCCCCTTCAGGATCGTCTTGAGGGCGTGGAAGATCTCGGCGCCGGCGCGCAGCGACTCGGAGAACGAGGGAAACCCGCGCGGGACGATCATGAACTCCTGGATCTCGAGCGGGTTGTCCGCGTGGACGCCGCCGTTCAGGATGTTCATCAGCGGGACGGGGAGGGTTTTCGCGGCGGCGCCGCCCAGGTATCGATAGAGCGGGAGCCCGACCTCGTCCGCGGCCGCGCGCGCCACCGCGAGCGACACGCCGAGGATCGCGTTCGCGCCGAGTCGCTCCTTGTTCGGTGTCCCGTCCTTGTCGACCAGGATGCGGTCGACCTCCTCCTGGCGCGTCGCGTCGAGACCCATGACGAGGGGCGCGATCACCTCGTTCACGTTTCGGACCGCCTTCCTCACGCCCTTGCCGCCGAAGCGTCGCTTGTCGCCGTCGCGCAGCTCGACGGCCTCGTGGCGCCCCGTCGAGGCGCCCGACGGGACGATCGCGGTCCCGAAAGCCCCGGAGGCGAGGTGGCAGTCGACCTCGACCGTGGGATTGCCGCGGGAGTCGAGAACCTCGCGGCCGTGGACGCGGACGATGGCGGCGTTCCGGGACATCGGGACCTTCCTTTTTCTCGGTCGGTGGACGCGAAAACGGGGCGCGAGGCTATCACGGATCCGGACCGGATTCTCGACGCCTGCGAGCCGCGACCGAACCCGGACGTCGCGCCTCGATGCGGCGCACGACTGGTGCCATCGGAGGCCGAGAAACGGCTCCGACGCCATCGCGAGACGAGGAGAGTCTCGGGTTGAAGAGTCGTTGGCCCGCCCCCGGCCCCTTGCCGGGGGCCGTCTCGATTCCATAATCCCTTCCGAGCCGCGATCCTCGGGAGCTCGATGCGCATCCCAATCGCTTTCCGCTACGCCCGGCGCGAGATCCTCCTCTCCGCCGGAATCCCGCTCGTCCTCGCAGCGGCCGCCGCCGCGGCCGGATGGCTCGTCGCCGCGCCGTTCCCGCTCGCGATCGGGCTCTTCTCTCTCGGTTTTTTCCGCGACCCGGAGCGGCGTCCGCCGGGCGGCGGCGAGACGGTCGTCTCCCCCGCGGACGGCACCGTGACGGACGTCGCCGACGTGGACGAAAACGTCTTCCTCGGGACGCGGGCCGTTCGGATCGGCATCTTCCTTTCGGTCTTCGACGTGCACGTGAACAGAGCCCCGGTCTCGGGTCGGGTGGCCTATCTCGAGCACCGGCCCGGAAAATTCCTCGACGCGCGCCGCAAGGAGTGCGCGACCGAGAACGAGGCCCAGTGGATCGGCCTCGAGGGCGAGGGCGCGGGCGCGCCGCGCTTTCTCGTCCGACAGGTGAGCGGCGCGATCGCGCGCCGCATCGTGTGCGACGTCCGGACCGGCGACCGCCTCGAGCGGGGCCGGCGGATCGGCATGATCAAGTTCGGCTCCCGGACGGAGCTCTACATCCCCCTCTCGGCGCGCGCTAGGATTCTCGTATGTCCCGGCGAAAAGGTCCGTGGCGGAGAAACGAGCGTGGCCCGGCTCGGCGACTGAGAGAAGTCCCGATCCTGCCGACGCTCGTCACGCTCGGCAATACGTTCTGCGGCTTCCTCGCGATCGCGTACGTCTCGGACTCGGTCGCCGGGATCCCGGACGCCTCCGCCGCGGCGGCGGGGAAGCGCATCGTGTGGGCCTCTTACCTCATCTTCCTCGCGATGATCTTCGACGCGCTCGACGGGCGCATCGCGCGGCTCACGCGCCAGACTTCCCCCTTCGGCGCGGAGCTCGACTCGCTCTCCGACGTCGTGACGTTCGGCGTCGCGCCCGCGTTCCTCGCGAAGACGTTCCTCCAGCACTACCTCTTCGACGCGGCGGCCATGCACCCGCGGCTCTCGCTCACGCTCGGCGTCCTCTTCGCGAGCTGCGCCGCCCTCAGGCTCGCCCGGTACAACACGGAGAAGGACCACGACGTCGAGGGCGGGATCGAGCGCTTCCGCGGCCTCCCGTCGCCCGCCGCCGCGGGAGCCGTCGCCGCGACCGTGCTCCTCTACTTCCACCTCGGGCGCGCTCGCCCCGTCGCGATGGTCGTCCCGGTCGTCGTCCCGCTGGCCGCGATTCTCATGGTGAGCCGGATCCCGTTCCCGCACGTCGTCAACACGCTCCTCATGGGCCGCCGGCCGTTCGCCACGCTCGCGCAGAGCGTCGTCCTCCTCGTCCTCATATCGTTCTTCCTCGTGCCGGTCCTGGCGGTGTCCTTTCTCGGTTACCTCGTCTACGGCGTCGGCGCGCACCTCGTCTCCCTCGCGCGGAACCGCCGATCGCCTTCGGACGCGCGCGCCGCAGCGCCGGCGCCGCCGGCCGGGAGAGGAGGCGGCGGCGAGGGGGGGTCTCTCGGATGAGCGCAGGGCCGGGCGCGGTCGTCGCCTTCGTCGGCCTCGGCTCGAACCTGGGCGACCGGGAAGCCGCGCTCGCCGCGGCCGCCCTCCGGCTCGCGCGCCTCGACGGAACGCGACTCTCCGCACTCTCGAGCGTTTACGAGACGGCGCCCGTCGGAGGGCCGCCGGGCCAGCCTCCGTTCCTCAACGCCGTCGCCGCGGTCGAAACGGCGCTCTCGCCCCGGCGCCTCCTCGACGGGCTCCTCGCGATCGAGCGCGACCTCGGCCGGATCCGCGGGCCCGAGCGGAACGGCCCGCGCACGATCGACCTCGATCTCCTCCTCCACGGCGACTCCCGGCTCCGCGCCGGCGAGGACCTCGAGGTGCCGCACCCGCGCCTCAGCTCCCGCGCGTTCGTCCTCGTGCCGCTCGCCGAGATCGCCCCCGGAGCCATCCTCCCCGGGACGGGCGGCGCGACGCCCGAGAAGCTCCTCGCGCGCCTCGACGCGCGCGGCGTGCGGCGGCTCGGTCCGTTCCCGCTCTCTCTCCCCGCCGCCTCCGCCCCCGGACGATGAGAGCCGCGCTCCTCTCGGACACCGCGAGCCTTCGCGCGTGGCGCGACGCCGCGCGGAGGGCGGGCGAGACCGTCGGCTTCGTGCCGACGATGGGCGCGCTCCACGAGGGACACCTCTCGCTCGCGCGCGAGGCGCGGCGGGCCGCGGCGAGGGCGATCGTCTCGATCTTCGTGAACCCGCTCCAGTTCGGGCCGGGCGAGGACTTCGAGCGGTATCCGCGCAATCTCGACGCCGATCTCGCGCTCCTCGAGGGCGTCGCGGTCGACGCCGTCTACGCGCCGAGCGTCGCCGACCTCTACCCCGCGGGCTTCTCGACGTACGTCGCCCAGGAGGGCGCGACCGAGGCGCTCTGCGGCGCGTCGCGGCCCGGCCATTTCCGGGGCGTGACGACGGTCGTGGCGAAGCTCTTCCACCTCGTCGAGCCCGACGTCGCGATCTTCGGCCAGAAGGACGCGCAGCAGGCCGCGATCATCCGCCGCATGGCGCGAGACCTCTCGATGCGCGTCGAGGTTCGGATCGCGCCGACGGTGCGGGAAAAGGACGGCCTCGCGCTCTCGTCGCGGAACCGCTACCTGTCGCCTGAGGAGCGGGCAGAGGCGACCGTCCTCTTCCGCGCGCTCCGCGAGGCGGCGGGCCTTTACGCCCAAGGCGAGCGCCGGGCGGGCGCGATCGTCGAAGCGGCGAGCGAGGTCGTCCGCCGGGCCGAGCGCGCGGAGATCGACTACGTCTCGGTCGTCCACCCGGGGACGATTCGCCCGATCGGGACGACGATCAAGGACCGCGCGCTGGTCGCGCTCGCGGTCAAGTTCGGGCGGACGCGTCTCATCGACAACGCCCTCCTCCCCGACGGCGCGCCGCTCTCGTGGCTCGGCGCGGAAGAGTGATCGCGTGCCGCGCTCCGTGCACGAGCGGGCGCCGGCGAAGCTGAATCTCTTCCTCGAGGTGCTCGGGCGCCGCCCGGACGGCTACCACGAGATCGTGACCGTGATGCACGAGATCGACCTCGCCGACGACGTCGAGGTCGCGCTCGCGCCCGGCCCGGGGCCGCGCGTCGACCTCGCGGTCGAGGGGGACCCGCTCGTTCCGGCGGGCGCGGAAAATACCGCACACGCCGCGGCGCGACTTTTCCTCGAGAGGTTTGCTCCGGGTGCCGCGGTGTCGATCCGCCTCGAGAAACGCGTGCCGGCGGGAGCGGGACTCGGCGGCGGCAGCAGCGACGCTGCTGCCGTCCTGCGCGCTCTCCCGCGCCTCCTCGGCGTGGCGCCGGACGCGGAGGAACTCGGCGCCGTCGCCGCTCGCGTCGGGAGCGACGTGCCGTTCTTTCTTGCCGGGGGGGGGACCGCGATCGCGCGAGGCCGGGGAGAACGGATCGAGAGAATCGATTCCCGGCCCGACATCGAATTCGTCCTCGCCACGCCGCCCTTTCCCTCGCCCACGGCGGCCGTCTACTCCGCCCTCTCGTTCCCCTTGACGCCGCCGGCCAGGGTGCCTACCATCCTCGTCGATTGGCTGCGCCGCCGCCAGGGCCGCGGCGACAGAGGGAAGGTGTTCTTCAACCGATTGGAAGAACCGGCGTTTCGCATCGTGCCGGGTCTCCGCGAGTTTCGCGACCGCATCGCGGCCGCCTCCGGGAGCGAGGCCGTGCGGATGACGGGATCGGGGTCCACCTTCTTTCTCGCGTTGGCATCGGAGGAATCGGCGGAGGAGGCTTCGGACCGGATCGCCCGCGGCGTGCCATCGGCGCGCATCTCGATCGCGCGAAGCGCGGGCGCTTCATAGGAACCCGAGACGCACCGCGTCGCCCGTCCGGCTCCGCCGGCGCCGGGCGACGATCGCGGACGAAGCCTCTGGGGAAGGAGGCGGCCATTGGACATCTCGGAAGTGCGGGTCCGGCTCACGCACGAGCCCGCGGCGCGCCGTGAGAAGCTGCACGCGTACTGCAGCGTCACCATCGGCGTCGATTTCGTGATCCGCGACATCAAGATCATCGAAGGATCCCACGGCCTCTTCGTCGCGATGCCGAGCCGGAAGCTCTCGGACCGGTGCCCGGGATGCGGGGGGAAGAATCATTTGCGGGCGCGCTTCTGCAACGACTGCGGGGGGAAGCTCGACCCCGAGCGCGCGGGAAAGGACGCGCGGGGCCGGGCGCGCCTCCACGCGGACGTCGCGCACCCGATCAACGCGGCTTGCCGCCAGCGGATCGAGGGGCTCATCATCGCGGCGTACCGCGAGGAGATCCAGAAGAGCCGCCTTCCGGGGTACGTGCCGCAGGACCTGCACTCCTTTCCGGACGACGCCGACGCGGGAGACGCGCCGGGATCGATGTCCGCGAGCTCCGAGGGCGGCACCGGGTAGACTCGTCGCCGTCCGGAATCGGAGAATGCTCACCGATCCCGATGGCCACGAACGAGAGCGGACCGGAGCGCGTCGCCGTGATCGGCGCCGGCGCCGTGGGGACCGCGATCGCGGCGGCGCTGTCCCGCGGGTCGCGGTTCCGGGTCACGTCCGTCCACTCGCGCACGCGCGAGAAGGCGGAGCGCGCGGCGCGGCTCGCGGGCGGCGCGGCAACCGTGGCTGAGAGCGCGGCGGCCGCCGCGCGCGACGCGGACGTCGTCCTCGTCACCACGCCCGACGACGCGATTTCTCGGGTCGCCGAGGCGCTCGCCGCGGCGTCCGCGTTCCGGCGGGGAGCGCTCGTGGCGCACTGCTCGGGCGCCCTCGCTGCGTCGGACGCGCTCCGCGCCGCGAAGGAGCGCGGCGCCCGCATCGGATCGATCCATCCGCTCCAGTCCTTTGCGGGGGCGGAGCCCGCGTCGGCGCGGCTCGACGGGGTCCTCATCGCGTGCGAGGGCGACGACGACGCGGCCGCCGATCTCGAGGCGATCGCGCGGGACCTGGGCGGGACGCCGTTCCGCGTGAAGCAGGAGGACAAGCCGCTCTACCACGCGGCGGCGGCGCTCGCGTCGAACTCCCTCGTCGCGCTCGTCTCGCTCTCGGTCTCGCTTCTTGCAAGCCTCGGGCTCGAGCGGGGCCGGGCGCTCGCGTCGCTCCTCCCGCTCGTGCGCGGAACGGTCGAGAACCTCGGCGCGCTCGGGCTCCCGCGCGCTCTTACGGGGCCGATCGCGCGGGGCGACGTCGACACGGCGAGAAAGCACGCGGGCGCGCTTTCGTCCCGGGCGCCGGCCGCCCTGCCCGCGTATCTCGCCCTCGCCGAGGAGACGATCGCCGTCGCCCGGGAGAAGGGAACCCTCTCGGCGGAGGCCGAGCGGGGGATCCGCGGGCTCCTCGCGCGCCTCTCCTCGGCGGCCGCGCGATGACCGCGGGCCCGCTCGTCGTCGGCGTCCTCTCCGCGCGCAGCCCCGAGGCGCTCCGCCGACTCGCGCGGAGCGCGGCGGCCGCTCGCGCCGACCTCCTCGAGCTGCGCCTCGACGCGCTCGATCCCGCCGTCCCCTTGGAGACCGCGCTCGGTGCGGCGGCCGGCGCCCGCCCGCTCGTCCTCACGTGCCGGCCGGAATGGGAAGGGGGGGGATACCGAGGCGACGAGGCCGACCGCCGGCGCCTGCTCCGGAGAGCCGCGGCCGCGGCGCCGGCCGTGCGCTTCGTCGACGTCGAGCTCCGCGCGGTGGACGGGGCGAGCCTGCCGGACGGAGCGGGCCGGATCGTCTCGTTCCACGACTTTTCCGGCACTCCGCCGCATCTCGAGGAGCTTGCGCGGAGCGCCGTCGCGACCGGCGCCGAGCACGTGAAGATCGTCACGACGCCCGCGCGGCACGCAGACGTCGCGCGGGTCCTCGAGCTCAACGGACGCGCGCTCCGCTCGGACGTCACCGCCTTCGGGATGGGAGAGACCGGCTTCCCGAGCCGCGTCCTCTCCGCGGCGCGGGGCGGCGCGCTCGTCTACGCCGCGATCGACGCCGAGAGCGCGAGCGCTCCGGGGCAGGAGACGGTCGACGTGCTCCTCGACCGATACCGCGTCCGGTCGATCGGGCCCCGGACTCGGGTCTACGGGATCGCGGGCGACCCCGTCCGGCACAGCCTGTCGCCGCGCCTCCACAACGCGCTCTTCGCCCGCCATGGGATCGACGCCGTCTACCTGCCATTTCGCGCCGTCGATTTCCGCGACCTCTGGTCAGCCCGCGGGTCCTACGGGCTCGAGGGGCTCTCGGTCACGATCCCGCACAAGGTGACGGCGGCCCGGCTCGCCGACGCCCTCGACCCGCTCGCGGGAGCGATCGGGGCGGTCAACACGCTCGTCCGGGCGAGCGACGGGGCCTCGCGGTTCACGGGCCACAACACGGACGCCGATGCCGCGATCGAGGGCCTCGAGGCGGCGGCGGGAGGCCCGGCCGCGCTTTCCGAGATCCTCGCCCGGGGAGAGACGGCCGTCGCAGGGGCAGGCGGCGCGGCGCGCGCGATCGGGCACGCGCTCCGGTCTCGCGGAGCCGAGCGCGGCGTCGTCCTCAACCGGGACGCCGCGAGGGCGGCGGTCCTCGCCTCGGAGCTCGGCTGGACGAGCGCTCCGCTCGAGGCCCTCGCCCGGCTGCGTCCGGCGCTCCTCGTGCAGGCGACGTCCGCCGGCATGGGGGAGGGCCGCGGCGACGAGACCGTCGTACCTGAATCGATCCTCGGGCCAGGGACGCTCGTCTTCGAGGCCGTCTACTCGCCGCCCGAGACTCGGCTCGTGCGCGACGCCCGCGCCCGGGGCGCGACCGTCGTCCCCGGCACGGAGATGTTCGTCCGGCAGGCGGCGCGCCAGTTCCTTCTGTTCACGGGCGTCGCCGTCGATCTCGGCTCGGTTCGACGGGCGCTTTTGCAGGGGGCGGAGGCGGCGCCGTGACCGTCGTCCTCGTCGGATTCCGAGGGGCGGGCAAGACGACGGTCGGGCGTCTCGCCGCCGCCCGTCTCGGCGTGCCGTTCTTCGACTCCGACGCGGAGATCGCCGCCGAGGCCGGGCGGTCGATCGCCGAGATCTTCGCGGTCGAGGGGGAGGCGGCGTTCCGCGACCGAGAGGAAAGGGCCCTCGCCCGCCTCCTTTCGTCATCAGAGGCTCGCTCGGTCGTCGCGGCGGGGGGCGGAGCGGTCCTCCGGGCCCCGAACCGTGAGCGGATGAAGGCCGCCGGCCTCGTCTTCTGGCTCGAGGCGTCGGTCGAGACGCTCCGGGGCCGGATCGCGGCCGACCCGACGACCCCGTCCCAGCGGCCTCCGCTCTCACCGGGAGGGGCTGGAGGCGGCGCGAATGCGGCCGAGGACGAGGTCGAGTCCATCCTTCGCGCTCGGGAGCCGTACTATCTCCGGACGGCCGACGAGCGCGTGGCGGTCGACGGGCGCACGCCGGAGGCGATCGCCGACGAGATCGTGCTGGTCGTTCGCGCGCGGGGCGAGTGGAAGGGCCGGCGAAATTGATCGGAAGTGGGCCGCTGATATAATCCGCGATCGTCGTGCGGTGGTCGCCGCCGCCGCTTTCGACTTCTCCCGGGCCTGTCGCCGCGGTCCTTCGCCCGGCCCCGCCGTCGCGCCAGCGTCCGCGACCCGAAAGCAGCGTCCGCATCCCGAGCGCGACGTCTGCGAGCCACGCACGTAGAAGTCGCTCATCTTCGGGGCGCGCGATCCCGAAAGAGCGTCTGCGACCCGGTTGCATCGAAGCACGCGCCCGGCGGATTCCGGGCGCGCCAGTTGAGCGGAGCGACGATGGGGATGCACCGTCCAGTCCTCGGCGGAACGACGGGCCCCGAGACGCCGCTTTCCGCTCCGCGCGCTCTCGGAGCGATCGTCGCCGCGCTCGCGATCCTCGCGGCCGCCGCGCCGCCGCCCGTCGCGCACGCCCGTCCGCAGGAGCCCTCCTCGGCGCCGTCCGCGCCCGACTATCGCGAGAAGTCGCGGCTCCTCCGCGAGGACCCCGCGAACCGCGACCTCGTCGCGTCCGACCTCGTGAAGGACTCGTCGCCCGAGGCGCGCCGGATCGTCGAGAACGGCCTCATGCCCGGCGGCAGCGAGGACGTGGCGCTGGCGCTCGTCAAGGCGGTCGCCTACCACCGTGACCTGACCTACCTCTCGTCGCTCCTCCTCCTGCACGGCGTCGACGCGCGCGACAAGGTGAGATCGAGCGTCCGCGACGCGCTGATGCCGAACCTCTCCGCGGCGCTCGACCGCCGTCTCCTCGAGATCGCGCGCGACCCGAACCAGTCGCTCCCCGTCCGGAAGTCGGCCGTGCGCTTCCTCGCGGCTCACGCGACCTACGACCGCGAGGTCGTGGAGGGGCTCGTCCTCCTCCTCCAGTCGAGCGGGGAGATCTTCCGAACCGCGGCGGGCGGCAACCTCGTCACCGAAGCGCTGGGCAAGATCGCCCCCGAGAACCTCGGCTCTTCGGCCGAGGCGTGGCGGCGGTGGTGGGATGAGAAAAAGCTCCTCTCTGACGCCGAGATCCTGGGCCAGGTGCTGAAGAAGGAGCGGGAGCGGATGACCCGCTACCGGAAGGACGCCGTCGACTCGGCGATCGCGCTCGTCGACGCCCACCGGACGAGGAAGGGGGAGGAGGCCGCCTATCTCGCGCTCGTCCTCGAGGCCGTGCGCGGAGTGGTCCGGCCGGACGCGAGCGCGCCGCCCGGCGACGACCCGTTCGTCTATCCCGAGCTCCAGATCCACGGACTCGCGCGCCTTCGCGAGCTTGCGCTCGCCGTCAAGGACCGGACCGACGTCTCGCCGGAGCTCAAGTTCGGCTCGGCCGCGGACGTCCTCGCTCGCATCCTCGCCGACCCGCGGAGCGAGAAGGCGGTGGTCGTCGGGGCCGTCGACGCGCTCGCGAGCGTCGCGACTCTCGCCTCGCGCGCGGGAAGCGACGCCGCGGCGCGGACCGACTCCGCCGCGCGGGCGATCGCAGCCGTTCTCGACGCGCGGCCGCCCGAGGAGGTGGCGATCGCCGCGGTGAAGGCTCTCGGACGGATGAAGAGCGCGCTCGCGACGGGGCCTCTCCTCGTGCGACTGCGCGAGCCGGCGGCCGGGAGCGATTCCTTCCCCGGCGGCGGCACGAACGGCGGCGCCGCGATGAACGGGGCGCCGCCCGGCCACGCCCCGGGGGCGAGCCCGCTCCGCGAGGAGATCGTCCTCGCGCTGGGCGAGATCGGGTCGCCGGGAGTGCCGGAAGCGCTGATCGAGGTGCTGAGCGCGGGCGACGCCGAGCCGTCCGCAGTGCGCGGCAGCGCCGCGATCGCCCTGGGCCGGCTCCGGGCCCCGAGCGCCGTCCCGGCGCTCGAGGCTGCGCTCCTCGGGGACAAGGAGCCCAAGGTGCGCTGGCGCGCCGCTGACGCGCTCGCCCAGATCCCGGGCGAGGCCGCCGAGAGCGCGCTCGTGAAGGGGCTCGCGGATCCCGCGAAGGAAGTGCGCAAGCAGTGCGCCGCCGGCCTCGGGGTCAGGAAGTCGCGCCCCGCGATCGAGGGGCTGACGCGCCTTCTCGCCGACCCGGACGACGTCGTGCGCGAGACCGCGCTCGCCTCCCTCGGCGCGATCGGCGACCCCGGTCCCGCCCGGTCGATCCTCCTTCTTCTCGAGGACCCGAGCGACAAGGTGGCGCTCGCGGCCCAGCGCGCTTTCGTCGCGGTCCTCTCCGGCGGCGCAAGAGCGCTTCTCGACGAGGTGAACGCGCTGGTCGAGGGAAAAAAGGAGAAGCTCGCGCTCGACATTTTGAGGCTCGCGCGCGAGGCGATGGACGCGGAGCCGGCGAAGTGGGCGCGCGCCGATCGCTTCGCCGTGTCCCGCGCGTACCTCGATCGGCTCGTCGCGACCGGCATTCCGGAGAACCGAGACCAGGCGATCCGGATCGCAGGCGAGCTCTCGAGCGAGGCGAGCGGCGCCGACGCGCCGCTTCGGAACGAGATGAGCGCGATCCTGGGCCGGATGCAGATCGACGCCGGTGACTATGCGGGCGCCATCCAGACGCTCGTGCCGCTCTCGGAGTCGGCCACTCTCCCGCCGGAGAGGCTCGCCGAGACCGACCGCGACCTCGCCCGGGCCTATCTCGAATCGGGCCGCGCGGACGGCGCGCTCGACTCCCTCGCGCTCGGCTTGAAGGTGCTGATCCGCGCGCAGAAGTCGTCTGCGCCCGAGGCCGTGCGCGCCGACGCGCAGCGGATCGGCTCCGAGATCCGCGAGCGCTACACTCGCGGGGTCCTCGATCTTCTGGCCGACGGCGTCGGAACGTCGTCGTCCTCGCCCGAGAAGTGGGCCCGATTCGAGACCTTCGCGGGAAACGCCGACTTCGTCATGACGCTCCTGCGGACGCTCCGCGAGACGAGGGACCCGGTCTACTACCGGAGCGTGGCGCGGGCCTTGAAGAGCGTTGCGCCCGACGGCCCGGTCCTCTCCGATGGCGCGACCGGAGTCGAGCGCGAGAAGGAGATCGAGGCGCTCGAGCGCTACTTCAGCCGGCGGTTCAACCAGTAGGCGGCGCTCCTCCCCGCCCGGCGTTTGACACCGGCACCTCGCGGCCTATAATCGTCCCCCGATCGAAAGCACCGCGGGGTGGAGCAGTCTGGTAGCTCGTCGGGCTCATAACCCGGAGGTCGCAGGTTCAAATCCTGCCCCCGCTACCATCGCCTCGAATCGACCCGGGTCCCCGGAAAAACGGGGGCCCGGGTTTTTTTTCGTCCGGACGTCTTGGCTTCGCGGAGGCGGGACTTCGAATGCGGCGTCGGCGGAGCCGGGAATCCCGGCCCGCTCGAGCGGCCCTGAACGGTCTCGAACTCGTCACACGCGGAAGAGCGAGCTCAGCCGCGACGGCCTGGAATAGAAGGAGGCCATTCGAAAGGGCGTGCCGGCGCGATTTCGTCCAGTGCTCACGACCGCGCTCGCCGCCATTCTCGGAATCGTGAGGATGGCGGCCGCGTCCGGAACCGGCGCGGAGGTTGAAAGCCCGCTCGCGACGGTCGTGATCGGCGGCCTGACCTCGAGCACGATCCGCGCGCCGATCGGGCTGCCGGCGCCTTGTCGGGTCTGCGGAAGATCCGCGCGCGTCGGTGACAGAATTCAAAGAGGTTGGAGCCGAGTCGAGTCCGTGGCTCTATCGCCTGCGGCCGAAACTCGGAACGCCGGCCAGCCGCAACCGAGCTCGGACGTCGCGCCTCGTCGCGGCGCCCGAGAGATGTCATCGGACGGCGAGGAAGGGCTCCCGCTTCTCCGCGAGATCAAGACAGGGTCGGTTGAGGTTGAAGACTCTCGTCGCGAGGCTGCGCCGGTTTCGAGACGCGCGCGGCCCGGCTCCCGGGCGAAATGCCCCTTGACAGGCGGGCGCCGCGCGCTAGATTTAGCGTCCGCTAACGAAAGTTTGCGCGCGCAAACTTTCATGTCGACCCGAGCGAGCCATGTCGGCCGCCGCCCGCTCGTCCTCGAGGGACGAGCGGGCGCGCGGCGCGAAGCCAGCCAGGGGACGTCCGGCGGACCGGTTCCAGCGGTTCTCTCTCGAGGTTCCGGCCCGCGCTCTCCGGAGATCCCTTTCGATGCGTGGCCGAACGAGAACCGTGCCCGTCTTCCTCTGGATAGCCATCCTCTCCACTCCGGTTTCGGCCGCGCAGGAAAAAGGCGGCGGCGACGCCGAAGGACCCGCTTCGGTCGAGGAGCGCCTCTCGCGGCTCGAGAAGGAGCTCGAGGTGCAGCGGGCGAGGAACGAGGCGCTCGAAAAAGAGGTGGAGACGCTCCGGCGGCTCAACTTCGAGTCGAACGCGGGCGACGCCGAGGCGCGGGCGGCGCTCGAGCGCGACGTCGACTCCTTCGTCGCGCGGGCGGCGGCCGCGCAGGAGCGGCTCGGGCCCAAGGCCGGGCTCTACGGGAAGCCTTTTCTCTCGCCGGCCCGCGAGCGCCGCACGTACGTCGGCGGGTACATCGACCTCGAGTACTTCGACACGGAGGGCGAGGACCGCCGCTTCACGCAGCGCCGCTTCGTCCCGTTCCTCTACGCGGACGTGACCGACCAGGTGAAGGTCGCGGCCGAGATCGAGTTCGAGTTCGGCGGCACCGACTCGGAGGGGGGCGGCGGCGAGACGAAGGTCGAGTTCGCGACGCTCGACTACGTGATCGACGAGGCGTTCGGATTCCGCGCGGGCGCGATCCTCGTCCCGCTCGGGAAGTTCAACCTCATCCACGACTCGCCGGTGAACGACCTCACCGACCGGCCGCTCGTCGCCCGCACGGTGATCCCGACGACGCTCACGGAGGCGGGGCTCGGCTTCTTCGGGTCGACCTATCCCTTCGGCGAGTCGAAGCTCGACTACGAGGTCTACTTCCTCAACGGGTTCCGCGGGCTCGTCGAGGACGCGAACGCGCCGACCGGCTTCCGCTCGCTCCTTGACGACTCGAGCGGGACTCGGGACGCGAGGGCGGGGCTCCGCTTCGACAGCAACAACTCGGCCGCGGGGGCGGGGCGACTCGCGTTCTCGCCCTTCCTCGGCTCCGAGGTCGGCCTTTCGGCGCACGCGGGGAAGTACGACGACGGGGCCGACAACACGATGGTCATCTGGGCCGTCGACGGAATCTTTCAGCCCGCGCGGTTCGTCCCGGAGCTGGGCGGGCTCGAGTTCCAGGGCGAGTTCGCGCGGGCCGAGATCGAGCGCGACGCCCTCGCCCGCTCGAGCGGCGTCCCGGGCGACCTCTGGGGCTACTACGGGCAGGCGAACTACCACTTCATGTTCGACTTCCTCCGGGAGGCCGTCCCGGCCGTCTTCCGCGAGGAATCGACGTTCACTCTCGTGACGCGGCTCGACGAGACCGACCTCGACTCGAACCGGAGCGAGCGCGTCACGGTCGGCCTTAATTTCCGGCCGGTCGAAGACACGGTCTTCAAGTTCGACTACCAGCTAAACCTCGAGGACTGGGACCACCGCGAGATCGACAACGATGCCTTCGTCTTTTCCGTCGCGTCTTACTTCTGAGCGGCTCGCGATCGCCCTCGCGGTCGCGCTTGCGCCCGGCTGCGTCTCGCCCTCGGCCGAGCGGCGCTTCGACGAGCCGGCGAGCGCCGTCCTGCCGGCCACCCTCCGGGCGCTGCACGGCTGGCACGATCTCGTCCGCGTGCACGACGGCCGGCTGATCGAGACCGGCTGGTTCGAGATCGACCCCGGCACGTCGGAGGGGATCCTCTTCGAGCGGCCCGACGAGGGCCGCGCGCGCCTCGCTGCCGAGGTCGAGCCGGACGGCCCCGGGAGCCGCGTCGCGATCTTCGTCCGCGCGGAGAAGCGGAAGGCGGCGGGCGCGCGCGCCTATCGCTTCGAGCGCATGAAGCCCCCCGAGGGGCTCGCGCGCGAGGCGATGGAGGCGATCGCGCGGGAGGTGGCCGGGGAGGGCGCGCGATGACGCCGATCGTGACGGTTCTCGCCGCCGTCCTCGTGGGGCTTCCTGGGCCGCGCGACGAAGTCGTCGAGGAGGTCTTCCTCACGCGCGAGAAGGCGCTCCGGGAGATCTTCGTCCGCGGAGAGAGAATCGAGGAGGCCGCCCTCGTCTTCACGCCCGTCGAGAAGCGCCGGGTCGAGGAGCGCGTCGGACGGCGGCTCTTCGAGGACGGACTCGACGTCTTCCGCGGGCTCCGCGAGGACGGGACGGTCGCGGGCTACGCCGTCGTGACCGAGGAGATCGGAAAGTACCAGCCGATCACGTTCGTCGTCGGCGTCACGCCGGAGGGCTCGGTGAAGGACGTCGCGGTGATGGTCTACCGCGAAACGATCGGGAACGACGTCCGGCGGCGGCGCTTCCTCGCGCAGTTCGTGGGCAAGGAGAAAAGCGATCCGATTCTCCTCAACCGGGACGTCCTGAACATCGCGGGCGCGACGCTCTCCTCGCGTGCCATCGCGCGCGGCGTGAGGAAGGTGCTCCACGCCGTGGACGAGTGCGTGATCGGGCCCGCGCGCCGGACGGACCTCGCGTGGAGGGTCGCGCGCGCCGGCGCGGCGGAGGAACGCCGCTCGTCGCTCGGGCCGCCCGGAGCGATCCGGCGCACGCACTACCTCATGGGCACGCTCCTCGAGATCGCGTGCTTCGCGGACGCGGGCGCCGCCGAGGCCGCGCTCCGCGACGCGTTCGCCGAAGTCGCGCGCCTCGAGGACGTCCTCTCAACCTTCCGGCCGGGAAGCGAGATCTCGCGCGTGAACGCGCTCGCGGAGAGCCGGCCGGTCTCCGTCTCGCGCGACACGTTCGACTGCGTCGCCGCGGCGATCGCGGCGGCGCGGCGGACGGGCGGCGCGTTCGACCCCACGCTGAAGATGGACGGCCACCGCGACGTCGTCCTCGACGAGGAACGTCTCACGATCTCGTTCCGTCGGGAGGGCCTCTCGCTCGACCTCGGCGGCATCGGCAAGGGCTTCGCGCTCGACCGCGCGGCCCGAGCGCTCGAGCGGAACGGCGTGAACCGCGCCGTCCTCGACTTCGGCGGCCAGATCCTCGCCCTCGACCCTCCGCCGGAAAGGCCCCAGGGATTCGTCGTCGCGGTCCGCGACCCCGAGGACGACGCGGGCGTCCTCGGGTGGTACGAGATCACGCGCTCGTCGGTCTCGACGTCGGCCGCCTACGAGCGTGGCCCGCACGTCGTCGACCCGCGGACGGGGCTTCCGGCCTCGGCCGCGCTCTCGGCGACCGTCGTGGCCCGGAGCGCGGCCGACGCCGACGCTCTCTCGACCGCGGTCGGCGTCCTCGGCCCCGAGGCGGGGCTCGATCTCGTGGCGCGATTCGGCGGCGCGTGCGGCCTCGTCGTCCCGGCCCGGGGCGGCGCTCCGGTCGAGCGCGCGTCCGAGACGCCTCCCGCGCGCTTCGTGCGGCTTCCTTCGGGCGGCTCGCGGTGACCCAGTACTACAAGATGCCGGGCTTCACGCTCGCGGGCGCCAACCTCTCGACGAAGGTGCTCCTCACGCTCTTCCTCGTCGCGGTCGCTCTCGGGCTCGTGGTCGCGCTCCTCCAGTACGGCGACCGCGCGGGGCTTTCGGGCACGGGAGCGGTCGAGTGGATCCGCGGGAACGAGGGCGATCTCGACGCGGCCGAGTTGAAGGCGCCGAAGTCGCGCCGCGAGCTCCTTGCCCTGACTCACGATCACGCCTTCGCGCTCCCGATGCTGCTTTTCGTCCTCCTGCACCTCGTGGCACTCACGTCGGTCCCCGAGGGGGCGAAGATCGCGATCTACGTCTTCGGTTTCGCCTCGCTCGGCACCGCTCTCGCGTCGCCGTGGCTCGTCGCCTACGTGGGCGAGGGATGGCAAAGGGCGCTGCGCGCGTCGGGCTTCGGGCTCGCCGCCACCATCGCCGCCGCGACGCTCCTTCCGCTCCACGAGATGTGGCTCGCGCGGAGGATGAGGCGCCTCCTCGGCCGCGGCGAGCCGCGGCCGGTCGACCCGCTCTTCCCGTCGCGGCGCGGCGAAAGTGGCTGAGTCTCAGCCGGCGATCGAGTGGATTGCGCTTCCCCGCCGCCTTCTCGATGCGATAGAGTGTCGCGACCTTCGGGCGGGCTTCGGGCTCACTTCGCGTGCGAGCCCCTGAGGAATCGAGAGGCGCTTAACCATGATCGTCGGCGTGCCGACTGAGCGGGACGCGGGGGAAAGCCGCGTTGCGATCGTCCCCGCCGTCGTGCCCGCGCTCGTGAAGAGCGGCCTCGAGATTCTGCTCGAGGCCGGCGCCGGCGCCGCCGCCGGGTTCCCCGACGCCGACTACGTCGCCCAGGGCGCGCGCATCGCGGGCGGCCGCGACCAGGCGTTCCGGTCGGCCGAGTGCGTCGTTCGCGTGCGGCCGCTCGATCCGAAGACGCCGCACGGACGTGAGGACTTGGCCCGGCTCCGTCCCGGGATGACCGTCGTCGGCCTCCTCGACCCGCTCGGGAACCCCGGCGCCGCGCGCGCTCTCGCGGAGAGGCGGGCGACCGCGTTCGCGCTCGAGCTCCTCCCGCGCATCAGCCGCGCGCAGTCGATGGACGCGCTGACGTCGATGGCCACGATCGCCGGCTACAAGGCGGTCCTGATCGCCGCCGCCGCGCTCCCGACCATGTGCCCGATGATGATGACGGCCGCGGGCACCGTCGCCCCCTCGAAGTTCCTCGTGCTCGGGGCGGGCGTCGCGGGCCTCCAGGCGATCGCGACCGCGCGCCGGCTCGGTGCCGTGGTCTCGGCCTACGACGTTCGTCCCGCGGTGAGGGAGCAGGTGGAGAGCCTCGGCGCGAGGTTCGTCGATCTCGGCCTCGACACTGTCGGCGCGGAGGGGGCGGGAGGCTACGCGAAGGAGATGGACGAGGAGTTCTACCGGAAGCAGCGCGAAGGTCTCGCGCGCCACGTCGCCGAGAGCGACGCGGTCGTCACGACGGCGGCGATCCCGGGGGGGCGCGCCCCCCTCCTCGTGACGGCGGACGCCGTTCGCCGGATGCGTTCGGGCTCGATCGTCGTCGACCTCGCCGCCGAGTCCGGAGGCAACTGCGAGCTGACGAAGTGCGGCGAGACGGTCGAGGAGGGCGGCGTCGCGATCGCCGGGCCCGTCCAGCTGGCGGCGACCGTTCCCCGCGACGCGAGCCTCCTCTTCGCGAGGAACCTGACGGCGTTCCTGAAACACGTCGTGAAGGAGGGCCGCTTCGCGATCGACCGCGACGACCCGATCGCGAGCGAGACGCTCGTCTCCCGCGAAGGGGAAATCGTCGCGCCGCGAGTCTGCGAGAAGCTCGGCCCGAGCGAGGCCGCGAAGGGCCCGGCGGAAAGGAGGACGGTCTGATGGACGCCTACGTGATCGCACTGACGATCTTCGTGCTCGCCCTCTTCCTCGGCTTCGAGGTCATCACGAAGGTGCCGCCGCTCCTCCACACGCCTCTCATGTCCGGCGCGAACGCGATCTCGGGGATCACGCTCGTCGGCACGCTCGTCACGACGGGCGCGAAGCTGACGCCGGTCACCACCACGCTCGGGTTCCTCGCGGTCTTCATGGCGACGGCGAACGTCGTGGGCGGGTTCATGGTGACGCATCGCATGCTCAAGATGTTCCGCAAGAAGACGTGAGGCCGCGTCGATGCCGCACATCTCCGACAACCTCGTCAACCTGCTCTATCTCTTCGCCGCCGCGCTCTTCATCCTGAGCCTGAAGGGGCTCTCGCATCCGAGGACCGCGGTCCGGGGGAACTTCCTCGGCGCCCTCGGCATGCTGATCGCCGTCGTCGTGACGCTCCTCGACCGGCGGATCGTGAGCCTCGAGATCATCGTCGCGGGTCTCGTGTCGGGTTCGCTCGTGGGCGCCGTCATGGCGTACAAGTCACCCATGACCGCGATGCCGCAGGTCGTCGCGATCTTCAACGGCTTCGGAGGCGGCGCGTCGGCGCTCGCGGTCGGCGCCGCGATGATGGAGCTCCTCCACCTCGAGGAGGGCCTCGACGTCCAGTTCACCTCGGCCGCGCTCGTCTCGGGGCTCATCGGCGGCGTGTCGTTCACCGGAAGCCTCGTGGCGTTCGCGAAGCTCCAGGGGCTCATGACCGAGAAACCGGTTCTCATGCCCGGGCGCCACGCTCTCAACATCGCGCTTCTCGCGGCGAGCCTCCTGCTCGGCGTTTGGATGATGCTCGATCCCTCGACGTCGCTCACGTACTGGGCCATGACGATCGTCGCCTGCGTCCTCGGAGTCACGCTCGTCCTCCCGATCGGCGGCGCGGACATGCCGGTCGTCATCTCGCTGCTCAACGCGTACTCCGGGCTCGCCGCCGCGGGCCACGGCTTCGTCCTCAACAACAGCGTGCTCATCACGGCCGGCTCGCTCGTCGGCGCCGCGGGCTTCATCCTCACGGTGATCATGTGCCGCGCGATGAACCGGTCTCTCGCCAACGTGTTCTTCGGCGGCGTCGGCGTCGTCGTCTCGACCGGGAAAGACGAGGAGGACGCCTACGCCGGGAAGGTGAAATCGACGACGCCCGAGGAGATCGCGATGCTCCTCGACGGCGCCCGCCGCGTCGTGATCGTCCCGGGCTACGGCATGGCGGTCGCTCAGGCGCAGTACGCCGTTCAGGACCTGACGAGTCTCCTCGAGAAGAGGGGGGTCGAGGTCGACTTCGCGATCCATCCCGTCGCGGGGCGGATGCCCGGGCACATGAACGTCCTTCTCGCCGAGGCGAACGTGCCCTACGAGAAGCTGAAGGAGATGGACACGGTGAACCCGACGTTCCGCAACACGGACGTCGTCTTCGTCATCGGGGCGAACGACGTCGTGAACCCGCTCGCGCGGAGCGCGGATCCGTCGGTGCCCATCGCCGGCATGCCGATCCTCAACGTGGACGAGGCGAGGACGGTCGTCGTGGTGAAGAGGAGCTTGAGCCCGGGTTTCGCCGGGATCGCGAACCCGCTCTTCGCCGCGGACAACACGCTCATGCTCTTCGCAGACGCGAAGAAGGCGGCGGCGGATCTCGTCGCGGCGATCCAGCAGACGGGTTGACGCGGAGGAGGGGGCTTTGGCTTCGCCGCGGACGGGAGGCCGCCGGCGCGCTCCCGCCGGGCCGCTGCGCGGCGCGCGCGCTAGCCCGGGTACTTCCCCTGGATGTAGTCCTGGAGCTGCCCGACCTCGGCTTCCTTCTCGTGGAGCATCTGCTTCACGATGTCGCCGATCGAGATGATGCCGACGAGCCTCCCGTCCTCGACGATCGGGAGATGCCGGCAACGCTGGTCGGTCATGATCTGCATGCACGTCTCGATCGTGTCGGCCGGGGACGCGGTCTGCACGGGCGCCGTCATGATCTCGCCCACGGTCGTCGTGCGGGACGAGCGGCCCTTGAGGGCGACCTTCCGGAGATAGTCGCGCTCGGTGATGATGCCGCACACGGCCGAACCGTCGACGACGACGAGCGATCCGATCCCGTTTCCCGCCATCACCCCGATCGCCTCGAAGACCGTATCCGATCTGCGGATGGTGTGGACTTCGGTCCCTTTCCTTCTCAGGAGTTCGAACGCGAAGCACATGATCGCGGCCTCCTCCCTTCCTTTCGCCTGGCCTTCTTCTCGACGCACCACCAAGGTACACCCGGAATGGGCTCCGAGAGGAGCCTTTTTCGGCTCTTTTTCGCCCTTTCGGGGGCTGAGGGGCGGCGGAGGGGCGGTCAGAACCGGAACGTGATCCCGGCCTCGAACCGGGCGATCGGCTGCAGAGATTCCGTGCGGAAGTCGCGGTAGACCGGCACGTCGACGGCGAGCTCGAGGTGGGCTTTTTTCCCATCGTCGAGCGCGATCCGGACGCCCGGCACGATCGAGACGACGTGCCCCCCGGAGGCGAACGTGCTTTTCCCCTCGAACTCGTCCGGGCGGGCGTAGAGGTAGGCGAGCTTCGGGACGATCTCGACGTCGTCCGAGGCCGGAATCGTCCCGCCGAGCGTCGAGTGGAACGCGGCCCCGGTCTCGTAGTCGAAGCGGTTCTCGCCCCCGGGTATCCGGACGGAAAGGCCCGCGAAGACCGAACCTGTCTCGACGGACTGCGAGAACGCCGCGGAGACGAGCGGATCGAACGTCCCCGTGCCCGTCTGGAGCGCGGAGTTGGGGATGGGCTCGCCGCTCGTCGCCGACCGCTCGGGCTCGCCGGTCGGGAACGAGAGGCCCGCGGCGATCGCGACGCGGCCCGGCCCGAAATGGAGCCCGAACGGGCCCAGCTCCTCGCCGTCCACGTGCTCGTGCGGGATCGCCGTGAACGTGAAGCGGCCGAGAAGGCTCGTGTCGCCCAGACCCTCGGTCGAGAACCGGCCCTCCGGAAGGTCGGTGTCGATGAAGACGTACGACATCTCGCCCAGGATCGAGATGGACTCCGTGAGCCCGTACTCGCCCGAGAGGATGTGCCGCCGCGTCGTCGACTCGAAATCGGAGTCGCGGCGCCCGCTGAACGGGCCGCGGGGGCCGCCGGGCACGAGGCGCGTGCGCATCTCGTACGTGGTCCAGAGCGAGAGGCGCACCGCCCCCGCCTCCGGGCCGACCGTCTCCACGCCTCGCCCGCCGGGGAGGCTGCCGCCCGTTCAGCCCGGTCACTGGCCCTCGGCCATCCTCGCGAACGCCGCGAGCACGAGCGACGCCGCGAGGATCGCGGGGAAGCGCCGCGAGAGGTGCGCGGCGATCACGTCGACCACTTGAGAATGTCGTCGATCGTCCCGACCGAAACGGCGTGGTACCCAGGCCTCGCCTTCCCGTAGATCCGCTTCGCCATTTCGAGCGTGTCCGGGCTCGCGGCCATCTTCTCGTAGATCGGCTTCAGGAACTTCCTCCGTCCGACCCGCGTGAGGAATCGCTCGAGCGCGGGGTAGGCCGGCTCGTAGCGGCTCGCGACCGCGTGCTGGAGGAAGTCGCAGAGGATCTCGCTGTTGCCGCTCGACGCGAGGCCATGCGTCCGGTCGAGGTCCGCGAGGCGCTCATTCGGCTGGCCGTAGGGAAGCGAGCGGAGGAAGTGGAGCCACTCGTGCGTGGTCCACCGCTTAGCCGGGAGGGACGCGGCCGGGGCTCCGTCGAGGAAGCGGCGCGCCTCGCCCTCGACCGCGGCGAGAGCCTTCGAGGCGGGACGCGGGCAGCTCGCCGGGAGCCCCTGGCCGTCGATCCACTCGGCGATCTCGAGCTTCTTCTCGAGCCCCGTGTCGCCACGAACGAGATCCGTCCGGAGGTGAGCGAGGAACGCGTCGGTGTCGGCGCTCCGGAACGCGAACCCGTCGAACCAGCCGCGGAGAAACGAGTCGAACGCCTCTCGCCCGACGGTCTCCTCGACGTGCCGGAGGAACGAGTAGCCCTTCTCGTAGGCGACGTCGGTGACGCCGTCGTCCGGGTCGCGGCCCTCGAGCGCGAGCTTGAGCTTCGTGTCGGCCGGCTTCTTCGCGAGGAGGTCCTCGATCGACTTCTCGAGCTCGTCGAGCGAGAGCGCCGCGAGCATCTCCGAGTAGTCGCGGCCGTAGACCGCCTCCATGATGCGCCGCTCGATGTAGACGGTGAACCCCTCGTTCAGCCAGAAGTCGTTCCAGGTCGCGTTGGTGACGAGGTTTCCCGACCACGAGTGCGCGAGCTCGTGCGCGACGAGGGAGACGAGCGACCTGTCGCCGGCCACGATGGTCGGCGTCGCGAAGGTGAGACGAGGATTCTCCATGCCGCCGAACGGGAAGCTCGGCGGGAGGACGATGATGTCGTATCGCCCCCAGCGGTACGGGCCGTACAGCGCCTCGGTCGCCAAGATCATCTTCTCCGTGTCGGCGAACTCGGCGGCCGCGCGCGCGACCATCGGCGGTTCCGCGTAGACGCCGGTGCGCGGGCCGGTCGCGCGGAACTCGATGTCGCCGACCGCGAGAGCGAGGAGGTACGAGGGGATCGGCTGGCGCATCCGGAACGCGTAGACGCCGTCGGCCCGGGCCTCGGTCCCGTTCTCGGCGCTCATGACGGCGAGGAAGCCGGGCGGGGTCTGGATGCGCGCCGCGTACGTCATGCGAACCCCGGGCGAGTCCTGGCAAGGCACCCACGTGCGCGCGAGGATCGCCTGGCTCTGGGTGAAGAGGAACGGCTTCTTTCCGCCCTCGGTCTGCTCGGGCGCGAGCCACTGGAGCGCGGCGGCCCGCGGGCTCGTCCGGTAGTGGATGGTGACGCGCGTCGTGTCCGCGGCGACGTCGATCGCGAGGTCGCGGCCGAGGTGCTGGATCTCGGGGCGGAGCGCGAAGATCGTCGGCGTTTTCTCCGGACCGAGCGTCACCTTCTCGATCGTGAGGTCGCGCGTGTCGAGGTGGAGGGTGCGCGCGCCGGAGCGGTTCTCGATGGTGAGGGCCGCCGTGCCCTCGAGCACCTTCCGGTCGAAGTCGACCGCGAGGTCGAGGTCGAGGTGCCGGACGACGACTTCCTCGGGCCGCGCGAACGAGTGGGGGTCGCGCACGGAGGACACGGGATCCATCGGCTTCGTGGTCATGCAGGAGGCCGCCGCGGCGAGAATCGCCAAGAGCGGGACAGTTCCGGTCGCTTTCATGTCGCCTCGGTTCGGGAAACGGTACCAGGTACCGTTTCCGAAACGGTACCTGGTACCGTTTTCTACATGAAATGCCGGTTCGCCGAGAGCGCTTTCTTCGCGTCCGTCGCGGCGGCGCGGGTCCCGTTTCGCTTCGGGGCGGCGACGCTCCGGCGCGCGGCGATCCTCGTGGCGCGCGCGCGGATCGAGTCGGCCGACGGGGGAAGATCGTCGTTCGGGTTCGCCGCCGATCTCCTCGTGCCGAAGTGGTTCGAGAAGGACCCCGCGAAGTCCGCGCGCGACGATGCCGCGGCGCTTGCGGCGAGCGCGCGCGAGGCCGCGGGCGCGTTCGCCGCGGCAGGGACCGGCAGCGCGTTCGATCTCTGGACGAGGGCCTTTGGGGAGCGGGTCGGGTCGGCGGCGCCGGGCGCGCCGGACCGCCTCGTCCGCGGCTTCGGCGTGGCGCTCGTCGAGCGCGCGGTCGTCGACGCCGCGTGCCGCGCGGCGGGCGTCTCGTTCTTCGACGCGCTCTCGCGCGGGCTCCTGGGATTCGACGCGACCGGGCTTCTCCCGGAGCGCCCGGCGGAGACGATCGAGGTCCGGCACACGGTGGGGCTCCTCGACGCCCTCCGCGCGGGCGATCTCGACCCGGCCGCACGCGTCGCCGACGGCTTCCCCGAGACGCTCGAGGACGAGATCCGGACGCGCGGCGTCCGCCGGTTCAAGGTGAAGCTCGACGGCACGCGCCCGGGCGCCGCCGTCGCGCGGCTCCTCGACGTCGCTGCCGTCGCCCGCGATCTCCTGGGATCCGGTTTCGGCGTCACCGCCGACGGGAACGAGAGCTTCCCGGGATTCGAGCCGCTCGAGGAGGTCCTCTTCAAGCTCGACGAGAGCGAGGCCGGCCGCTTTCTCCTCGACCGCCTCCTCTTCGTCGAGCAACCGCTCCCGCGCGCGGCGACGTTCGTCCCCGTCCCGCGACCTCTCCGCGAGCGGGTCGATCTCGTCATCGACGAGGCCGACGACTCGACGGACGCGTTTTCCCGCGCGGTCGACGCCGGCTACCGCGGCGTCTCGGTCAAGAACTGCAAGGGCGTCTTCCGCGCGCTTCAGAACCGCTCGCGGTGCGAAAAGTCCGGCGGCCGGCTCTTCCAGACGGCCGAGGACCTCACGAACCTCCCCGTGCTCGCTCTTCAACAAGACCTCGCGACGGTCGCGGCGCTCGGCCTCCCGGACGCGGAGCGGAACGGGCATCATTACTTCCGCGGACTCGAGCACCTGCCGAGGGTCGAGGCCGCCGACGCGCTCTCCCGGCACGCGGGCCTCTACGAGGCGAAGGGTCCCGGCGGAGCGCCCGCGCTCCGGATCGCCGGCGGCCGGCTCGACGTCCGATCGCTCCGATGCGCGGGCTACGGTTACGATCTCCGCATCCGCGTCGAGGAGCGGATGCCGCTCGACGCGTTCACGTTCCCCGCCGAGGACTAGCGCTTGGACTTCATTCCGCCCGGACGGCACCGCACGGCGGGCGCGTTTCGCGCCCACTGGCGCTCCCTCGGCGGCGACCTCGACTGCGCCGCCGCCCCGCGCGGCGGCGACGGCCCCCTCGGCGCGCCGATCGCCGTCCTGGGGAAGACGCTCGCGAACCGCTTCGCCGTGCAGCCGATGGAGGGTTGGGACGGCACGGCCGGCGGGCTTCCCTCCGACCTGACGCTCCGCCGCTGGCGTCGATTCGGGAGGAGCGGCGCGAAGCTCGTCTGGGGCGGCGAGGCGTTCGCCGTGCGCGAGGACGGCCGCGCCAACCCGCGCCAGCTTTTCTTCGACGCGCGCGCGGATTCGGAGGGCGGGCTCGTCTCGCTGCTCGATGCGCTTCGGGCGGGGCACCGCGAGATCGGCGAGGATCCGGCGACGCTCCTCGCCGGTCTCCAGCTCACGCACTCCGGCCGATTCTCGCGGCCGCACGAGTCCGGCGCGCGGCCGCTCCGCGCGTCGCGCCATCCGATCCTCGACGCGCGGATGGGCCTCGGCCCCTCGGACCCGCTCCTCACCGACGGCGAGCTCGAGGGCATCGGCCAGGACTTCGTCCGCGTGGCCGCGCTCGCCGCGCGCGCGGGGTTCGAGTTCGTCGACGTCAAGTGCTGCCACGGATACTTGCTGCACGAAGTTCTCGGCGCGAAGACGCGCGAGGGGCCGTACGGTGGCTCGTTCGAGAACCGGACGCGCCTCTTCCGGAGGATCGTCGAGGGAATCCGCGCCGCTGCGCCCGGGCTCGCGGTCGCGGTCCGCGTGTCGCTCGGCGACGTCGTGCCGCACGCGTCCGATCCCGCGACGGGCGAGGGGCGCCCGGAGAGCCGCGACGCCGATCTCGCGGCGCGCCACGGCTTCGGCGCCGGAACGAGCGAGCCGGACTATCGCGAGGGGCTTCTCTTCCTCGCGCTCGCGCGCGACCTCGGGATCGGGCTCGTCAACGTGACGCTCGGCTCTCCGTACTACTGCCCGCACGTCCAGCGCCCGGCGTTCTACCCGCCGAGCGACGGATACCGCCCGCCGGAGGATCCGCTCGCGGGCGTCGCGCGCCACGTCCGCGCCGCGCGCGCGGCGAAAGCGGCGCTCGGGAATCGCGCGGTCGTGGTCGGCACCGGGTACAGCTATCTGCAAGAGTGGCTCCCGCACGTGGCCGAGCACGAGGTGGGGGAGGGCCGCGTCGATCTCGTGGGACTGGGCCGCATGGTGCTCGCGTATCCCGAGCTGCCGCTCGACGTCTTGCGCGGGCGCCCGCTCGACCGGAAACGCATCTGCCGCACGTTCAGCGACTGCACGACCGCGCCGCGGAACGGCCTCAGAAGCGGCTGCTACCCGCTCGACGCGCACTACGGAGCACTCCCCGACGCGGCCGCGCTGAAAGCCGCGAAGAACGGGTAGAAAACGGTGCCAGGTACCGTTTTCTACTCCCGGCTCCAGAGCTGCTTCCCGCCGTCGGCCGTGTACATCATGAGGTCAGTCGTGCCCGAGAGCTGGTAGCGGCCGAGCGGGACCCACTGCGGCGAGCCCGCGGCCTGGTACGAGAGGATCCCGCCCTCGGACTTCCACTTCCCGGTGGTCACGTTTCCGTCCAGGACGCCGCCGGTCGCGCCGGAGTCGCCCGCATGCTCGCGCAAGGTGATGAGCGTGTCGGCGCCGCCGTAACGAAACGTCCCGTCGGCGAGGAGCGTGACGTGGATCCTCGTCATCGCGGTGTTGCCGGAGACGAGCGAGCCGCCGACCTCCGTGTACCAGCGGCCGACGAGGCCGAGGTCGAGGCCGCCGCCGCCTGACGTCGCCGCCGCCGCGGGCTTCGTCCCGCTGCGCGTGAACGTGAGCGGAAGCGTGTCGGTCTGCCCCGTGTACGGATTCGAATAGCGATACGTCCACGCGATCGTGTCGCCGTCGATCGTCGCCTCGAACGGCAGCTCGATCCCCATCGCCGCGTGGCGGACCGTGCCGGAGGCCGCGTCGCCATTCGCGGTGCCCTTCACCTCGGCGTCCGTCCCGCCCCAGCGCACGGTGCCCGCGAGCGCCTCGCCGTCGGTCGAGAGGACGAGCGTCGCCTCCTGGCCCTGGTACGAGCCCGTGAACGTCCCGTCGAACGACGAGCCGCCGCAGCCCGCGAGCGCGAGCGCCGCGACGACGACGAAGCAGACGTTCGCCATGACGTGTTTCCTCTCTCGGCCGACCTGCTAACGTGGGGCCCCGATGCCCGCCCGAACCGACGCCGTCCCGCGTGTGCGACTCGCGATTGCGGCCGCGCACGTCGTCCTTCGCGAATCGTACCGCGCGGCGGGCCACTCGGTCGAGAGCGTTGGAAGGCCGGAGGAGATTCTCCCGCACGTCGACTGGGACGCGACGCTCGCGATCCGACGGCGCCTCGATTCCCACGGCTGCGCGATCGCCGAGGCGATGGACACCGCGCAGCGCTTCGCGATCGGCTGGCCGGTCGCCGAGCGGCTCGTCCGCGAGACCGGGCGCCTCGGGCTCGAGAACGGCTTCGTCGCGGGAGCGGGCGCGGACGGGATCGCGACCGACGCGCCGCGCGCGGCGCTCGTCGATACCGTCGTCCGCCAGGCGGCGGTCATTTCGGAAGCGGGGGGCGTCCCGATCCTGCTCCCGCTGCCGCAGCTCTCGCTCGCTCGCGCGGACGAGCGCGCGTACCTCGACGTCTACGGAGCGATCGTGCGGCAGGTCGAGGCGCCCGTCTTCGTCCACTTCCTCGGGGAGGCGTTCCACCCCGACCTTCGCGGCTACTTTCCAGGCGAGAGCTTTCGCCGCGTGCTCGAGATCGACCCGTCCAAGGTCCGCGGCGCGAAAATCTCGCTCCTCGACGCGGCGCTCGAGGTCGAGATCCGCCGCGAGTGCCGCACGCGCGAGCAGGTCGTGCTGACCGGCGACGACTGGCACTTCGCGTCGCTCGTCGAGGGCTTTGGCCCGCCCGACGGCGAGACGCGGATCGGCCAGTGGCACGTCGCGCTCGGCGACTTCAGCCACGCGCTCCTCGGCATCCTCGACGCGATTTCGGAGCCGTTCTCTCGCGCGATCGCGGCGCTCGCCGCGGGCGACGGCGCGCGCTACCGCGACATCGCGCTCCCGTGCGAGGCGCTGGGCGCGCACCTCTTCGAGGAGCCGACGCGCCACTACAAGTCGGGGCTCGCGTTCCTCGCGTGGCTTTCCGGCCGCCGGGAGAACTTCCTCCTCGTGAACCGTGAAGACCGCGCTCGCGACGCCGCGCATTTCCGCCGCGCGGCGGACCTCGCGATCGCGTGCGGCGCGGTCGCGGACGTGCCCCTCGCGCGCGAGCGCCTCGCGAAGCTCGCGGCGGAGATCACCCGTTGACGAACGACCGGCCGACCCGCGCGGGCGTCCTCGCGCTCGTCGCCGCGTTCCTCGGCTGGCTCTTCGACGGCTTCGAGATGGGCCTCTTCCCGATCATCGCGCGGCCCGCGCTCCGCTCGCTCGCGCCCGAGATCGCGGACGACGCCTTCGTCGGCTCGTGGATGGGGATCGTGACCGCGCTCTTCCTACTCGGCGCAGCGGGCGGCGGTCTCGTCTTCGGCTGGCTCGGCGACCGGATAGGGCGCGTGCGCGCGATGTCGGCGAGCATCCTCACGTACTCGCTCTTCACCGGGCTCGGGTACTTCGTCGCGGAGCCGTGGCAGCTCGGCGCGCTTCGGTTCGTCGCGGCGCTGGGCATGGGCGGCGAGTGGTCGCTCGGTGTGGCGCTCGTCATGGAGACGTGGCCCGAGCGGCACCGCCCGTGGCTCGCGGGCGCCATCGGCGCGGCGGCGAACGTCGGTTTCCTCCTCGTCGCCCTCGTCGCGAAGCTCTTTCCCGTCACGGTCGATTCGTGGCGCTTCATGATGCTCGTCGGCGCGAGCCCGGCGCTCCTCGTCTTCCTCATCCGGCTCTTCGTGCCCGAGTCGAAGAAGTGGAAGGAGTCCGTCGGCGCTGCGCGCGCGCGGCCGGTGCGAGAGGTCTTCGCGCCCGCGCTCCGCCCGCGCGTCGTGGTGGCGGCGCTCCTCGCGTCGGTGGCTCTCGTCGGAACGTGGGCGTCGGTGCAGTGGATCCCGCTCTGGGTCGATCAGATGACGGGGGGACGGGACCCCGGCGCCAAGGCGGTCGCCCAGATGGCGTACGGTCTCGGCGCGATCCTGGGGAGCTTCGTCGGCCCCGTGATCGGCGGGCGGCTCCCGCGCAGGTGGACGTACTTCGGGCTCTGCGCGGTCTCGTTTGCTGCGTGCGCCGTGCAGTTTCGCGTGCTGCACGAATACTCGGCTTCCTTCGTCGCGATGACGGTCGTGACGTCGGCCGCGACCGCGTCGTTCTACGGGTGGCTGCCTCTTTATCTTCCGGAGCTCTTCCCCACCCGAGTCCGCGCGACGGGGCAGGGGGTCGCGTTCAACGCGGGCCGCGTCTTCGCCGCGGCCGGCGCGCTCCTCGGCGGCCAGCTCGTCGCAGCGTTCGACGGCAGCTTCCCGCGCGCGGCGGCGACGGTGACGCTCGTGTACGTGGCGGGGATGGCGCTCGCGTTCATGGCGCCTGAAACGCGGGGGCGCGCCCTGCCTGCATGACGTGGTGTCGGAGTCGGCCGGATCCGTGACAGAGGAGTCGAGAGCGGGAGAGGGGAGATTCTCGGTGGAGTGCTTTGCCGGACGGGAAGGGGGCGCGGTCGATCTCAGCAGCCGTCGCTCCGCGATCGAGGCGATCCGTGCCGGCATCTCCCGTGACGCGTTTCGGCGTTCGCCGATCGACGTTCGAGAGACGCAGGACCGCACGCATCGGCTCGACCCGGTCGTTTCGCACGAGGTCGTGTTGGCCGCGAATCCGGTTGACACGCGATTCGACACTCGCATAAGCTCCGCGCCGAACACGCGCGAACCGATCGACGTCGGAACCGGAATCGCGGCCGCGAGGGCGCTTCGCCCGCGACGCGTCTGCGGCGTCGAACGAACGGAGCGCGATTCACCGGTCCCGCCATGGTGGAGGAGAGTATGCGGGGAGAACCTGGGCTCGTTCGCTCCGCCATCGGGAGCGCTTCCTCCGCCCGGTCCGGTCGGATCGCCCGGCCGGCACTCGGCGTCGTCGCATGCACGGCTTCTCTGCTCGTCCTTCCGCCCCTCGTCCTCCTCGGCGGCTGCGGCGCCGCAACCGTCGGCGTCATCGCCGGGATCTTCGGCAAGAGTTCCGGAAGCTCGAGCGTCCCGCCGGGAGTGACGGGTTTCGACGTCTCGGACAGCCGGGTCTCACCGGTCTCGATCAAGTTCACGATCACGGGCGACCGAGCCGTGAGCGTCGCGCTTCTCTTCCGGCCCTCAGCTCTCTCCGAAACGGGTGAGGAACGGCGCGGGACCATTCGATCCATCGTCGGCGGGCGATCTCCCGGCAGCGTCGACGAGAAAACAGTCGGGCTAGAGAATCTCCGCCCCGGTCCCCACGAGCGGATCTGGGACTTCGCGAACGACATCCCCGCAAACCGCCGCGGATCGACCTACTACAGGGGAGCCGCGATACGGTTGGAAGTCGACGGAGTGGAGAATGCCCAAGACGAGCGCGTCGTGAATCTCGGAAACGACGCTCCCGTTCTGGACGGGTCGGCGCTCGTGGTGCGCTCGGATGTCGAGCAGACGGACGACGGGGTCAGGGAACTCGTCGGAACGATCACGGCGACGTTCCGCCTCTCCGACTCGTCCGGGGACTCGGTCAACATCGAGGCCGATTACGCGATCGAACCGATCGAAGGGAGCCCGCTTCAGTGGCGCACAGCCACAGAAGCGGGAACCGGTGGTCCCGTGACCGCGTTGGCGGAGGGCGGGCCCGTCTCTTTCGCGTGGGACTCGTCGGCCGACCTGACGGGTCGCGACAGGGAGTCCTTCGTCCGGATGCGCTTCCGCGCCCGGGAGACGGAGGCGCCCGAGCTCGGCAGCGACGACCTCGAGAGCTCGCGGTTCAAGGTCGACGACAACGCCGAGCCGGTCGTGGCGCTGCGCGAGGGGCTCATTGTCGCGAGCCCGGACCGGCGCCGGGGGATCCCGATTCCGTTCACGGCCGGCGACGCCGACGGGGACGACGCGCTCCTCGTCTTCCAGTGGGCTCCGCTCGATGACCGCATCTCCGATCTGCCGGCGGAGCCCGACGAGCTGAGGAAGGCCCTGGACGACCCTGCCGAAAGGCGTCGCCTCCGGATCATGACGGAGCGCCCCGTCGCGGCCGGGGGATTCACGGTGCCTCTCGGCGATCCCCGGACGATCCGACTTCCCGAGCTTTCGGGAAGCTCCGCGGGGATCTTCGCCGCGGGATCGCTCGCCGGCAGGAGGCTCGAGCTTCTTCGCGCATCGTCGATTCCCTCGCCAGCGCGATGGAGCGACAGCCCTCTCACGCGGCCGATCGCCGCCATACCTGCGAAGGACGGCGTTTCCGCCGACGTTCTCGACGCGTACGGCGGCGACGGATTCCGCATCGTGCGGATCGACCTCGCGGAGGGAACGGAAACCGGTTCGTCCATCGATCTCTCGTCGAGCGGGTTGACCCCGGCGACGATGGCGCGGGGCCGGTCGCCGAACGAGCTTCTCGTCGGAGGCCACCGTGGCGACGCCTGGGAGGTTCTCGTCGTCGACGCCGCGGCCGGCACGTTTCGGACCCTTGCGAGCGTCGCGGCGGGGAGCGCGGTCACGGTGACGGCGCTAGCGACGACCGGTCCTGCGACCGTGATCGCGGCACTCTCCGATTCGCTCGCCGCCATCCGGGCTCCTTCCGGACCCCTCGTGGTGACAACGATCGCGGAGGGGATCGATGTGCCTGTCGGCCTCGCGGCGGATCCTAGGGATCCGCGGCGGGTGTTCGTCCTTGACCGCGGGCGCGATCCGGCGCGGGCTCGCATCGTCGCCCTCGACCTCGATTCGCTGTCCGTGGTTCGAGAAGTGAGCCTCGGAGCCGCCCTCGAGAATCCAGCTCACCTCGCGCTCGAGGCGCCGAATCGGCTCCTGTTCGCCGTGTCCACGCCGATGGGTGGATCGCGCCTCATGAGCGTCCAAATCGAAGGCGCCGGCGCGGCCGAGACGAGCCTCGTCGCCGAGTACGATCGTGCGATCGACTTCGTCGCGACCGGGGGCGACGGTCTCCGGGTGCTCGTTTCCGAAGCGGACGCCACTCTGTCGGTCGGAGGCGGTGTCGAGCAGCGCCGGACGATCGTCGCGTGCGGGGGGGCCTGCGCGGTCGGGACGGACCTCCGGGTCGAGCCGCCCTTTCACGTTCCGGCGGGAGAGGAGGGTCTCCGACCGCGCCAGCCGTGGCGGATTTCCGTCGAGAACTCCCTCTTGAAGACCTCTTCGGAGAGCCGGAGGGGCACCTTCGTCTGGGACTCCGAGCGAGACGTGCCGTCGGGAGGCGTCGTCGTGTTTCGCGTGACGCCGATCGACGTGGAGGATCTCGACCGCGGCGCGCGCGCCGATTCCGAGGCCGCCCGGAGCGTCGTCGCGAGCCTCGACCCCGATCCCATCGTCCTGCGGTCGACCCCGGTCGGGAATCGGTTCGGCTCGGTCGCCGCCGGAGACGTCGAGGCGGACGGCGACCTGGATCTCGTCGCGGTGGAGCCGGACGCAAACTCGATCGTCGTCTTCTGCGGGAACGCGGACGGCTCCATATCGGCGTCGGACACGGTCGGCGAATTCGGCGGCGTTCTTGGACCTTCCGCCGTCACGCTCGCCGATTTCGACGCCGACGGCGATCTCGACGTGGCGACGGCGAACGTGCAGAGCCGCAACCTCACGATCTTCGAGCAAGACGCTCCGTGCCGATTCTCGGCGACGAGGACGGCGATCCTGGCGCACGGCCTCGTCGGGCCGAACCGCCCCCACGTCGTCGCGCGGGACCTGGACGAGGACGGCGCGCCCGACGTCGTCGCGAGCATCGAAGCCGGAATCGCCGTTTTCTTGACAAGTGACGGGCTCGGCTCGAGCCCGGATTTCACGCTTGGGGAGTTTCCCGCGACGACGCGGCCGCTCGCGCTCGACGTCGCGGATCTCGACGTCGACGGGGACCTCGACATCGTCTCGGCCGGAGAGAGCGTTCTCACCGGCGAGAGCCACATAGCGATCTTCCTGCAGCGTGGGTTTCTCCAGTTCCGGCAGAATCCGGACCTGCGCATCGGACTCAGCTCGATCGCAAGCCCGGTGTCGCTCACGGTCGGCGATCTGAGCGGCGATGGGCTGCCCGACATCGCGTTCGCGAACAAGGACGGGGACAACGTCTCCGTCTTTTTTCAGGCCTCGCCGGGCGGTTTCGACGGGGCGAGCACCGTCGCTCTCGGTGGCCGCAGCACGACGCGTGGACCGTGCTCGGTCGCGCTTCTCGATTCGAACGGCGACGGGCTACTGGACGTCGCGTGTGGCAACGGAGCCTCGCGAATCACCGGGGAGATTGGCGACGACATTCGCGTTTTCGTGCAGAAGCGGGCCGGCGAGTTCGTTCCCGGCGACGCTCGCTTCGATTCGAGATCGAGCTTTCGACTCGGAGGGGCGGGCAACACGCTCACTCCCGAGGGGATCGTCGCCGCGGACTTCGATCACGACGGCCGCTCCGATCTCGTCTCCGCGAACCGAGAGGGCCCGGGCCTCGCCTTGTTTCTTCACTCCACGCTTCCGTCGAGGCGTGGCGCTCCCGACGTCGTGCTGACCGGGGGAGGCCTGCTCGACGCTCCGGCGGCGCTCGCCGTGGCCGACGTGAATGGCGATGGGCTCATGGACGTCGTGTCGGCCAACCGGGACAGCGACAACGTGACAATCCACGTCCAGGACGGTCCGGGGATTCTTGGGACGACGCCGCGCGTGGCACTGGGAGGATCGCTGATCATGGATGATCCGCGGGCCGTCGCGGTGGCCGACATCGACGGCGACGGCCGGATCGACGTCCTTTGCGCGGACTCGACCGCCGATTTCGTGAGCATCTTTCTTCAGGACGCGGGCGGCTTCCGGCCGGCGCCGGATCTGACCTTGGGCCGACATTCCGTCACGGATGGCCCGTCGGGCCTCGCGATTTCGGATCTCGATGACGACGGTCGGCCCGACATCGCCGTCGCATTGGCCGCCGACGACGTCCTCGCAATCTTCTTTCAGTCGTCGCCCGGGCTCTTCTCGCGTGAACCGAACGTCCGGCTTTCTGGGTCTGCGGGAGCGGCCGGTGTCCTCTCGGTCGCCGCAAGCGACGTCGACCTGGACGGTCGAATCGACCTCGTTTCGGCGAACGCCGATGCGGGGACCTTGTCGGTCTTTCTTCAGAATTCGCCCGGCGAGTTCACCGTCGCGCCGGATCTGCCGGTGCCGGCGTCGAATCCTCGCCCGGTCGCAGTCTCGATCGCCGATTTCGACGGCGACGGACTGCCGGACTTGCTCTCCTCGGTCGCCACGGGCGGAGGAAGCGTCGGCTCCGTGTTCCTCTTCCGAGGATCCGCCGGCGGCGCCCTCGAACCCGGCGCCGTCGTCGCCGCCGCGGGATTCGTCGGCGACGCGACGGGCCTAGCGATCGGCGACGTGGATCGAGACAACGATCTCGACCTTCTGGCCTCGGGGACCGCTTCCGACGACGTGCGGCTCTTCCTTCAAAGTGCCGCGGGTCGGCTCGTCCCGACGACGCTTCGGCTCGGATCGGATTCGACCATCCGCGGCGTGTCGTCGATTGCGATTGACGACATCGACGGCGACGGCGACCTCGACGTTCTAGTGGCCGGCGGGGCGAGCGACTCGATCGGCGTCTTCTTCGGAGCGCATTGATGAGTGAGTCGACGCAGTCGAGGGTCATGAGGCGGATCCGCGGGAGATCGCCGCTCGGATCCGCGATCGTCTGTGTTCTCTGCGGGATCCTCGGAGGACTCCGGGCGGTCCAGGCTCAGGTCTTGGACGGCAACATCGAGGACATCACGGAATGCCGGATCGTCGATTCCTTCCCTGACAATCAGGGGCAGCGCGGACTTCAGGACGATCCATTGTCGTTCAGATGTGCGCCCGCCGGCGAGGGAAACAACCCTTCCGGCATGAACATCGGGGCGCTCCGCGTTCAGCTCGATGCAGCCGGAGCGGGGACGCTTTTCATCGGAATCGAGCTCGACCCTGGATCCGCTTTCGATCCCGGCCGCATTCCGTTCGACGTGGACTTCGACGGTGACGTCGATGACGTCAGCCCGATCGTCGCGTTCTTGCCGGACTGCATCATCGACGATCGGGGTCTGGAACAATACGTGCTGTTCCTGGACGTCGGTCTCGACGGAAACGACGATATCGTTTTCCTGCTGGAATCGAACAACGGGATTCTTCCTCGAGAAGTGACGCTGCTCCAAGGGCGAGGGCATTCCTCCCGAGATTTCGGGTTCAGCCTGGGGCCGATCATCGATGGGAATCCCCAGGGGATGCCTGAGTTCGCGATCGAGAACTACTTCCTGACACGCGATCCGACCGGTGCGACGATTCCGTTGTGCGACTTCTCCCGATTGGGCGTCTTTGCGTTGGCCATCGCCGCCGCCGATTCGTCGGAGGAAGACGTCCTTATCGGTGAATGCGACTTCCCGCTGGTCGATTCCTGCGCCACGGGAACCGTCAATGCCGCACGGGGGACGATCGCAGACGTGCTCTTCGTGAATGGGCGATCCTCAGATGACGGAGCCAGGGTGCTTCTTCTGGATCAGAACGGGCCGCTCGAAATCGAGCTGGGGCGTCCCCCGGCGGCGGCCGAAGGGACGGAGTCGCTCTTCGCTCTCTATCTTTGGGACGAGTGGCCAAACTGCGAGACATTGCGGCTTTTGCCGCTCGGGATCGGCCTCACCTGCATGCCGACGCCCCTCGGGGGCGAGGGCCCTCGGATTGTCTGGAACAACACGGGAAAGTCGGCGCTGGGGTCGCCGCGACTCCCGTCGCGACCGGCGCCCGCGGTTGTATTGAGTCGAAAAAGGATTGGTCGTTCGGGACGGTTCTTTCTCCAGGGGATCGTCGCCGATCCGGGCTCGACGGCGCGAAGACCCGCGTCGGTCACGAACGGGATCGGGCTGGACGTGAGATGAGTCGGGCCCGGAAGGCGCGGAGAAAGAGGTCGTCGGCTGCCGCTGCGGACGGACGGTTGGCGGCGCAATCCGGCGGGCGGCGAGCATCGGCGGGAAGGTCGAGGTGGCAAGAAATGGTCCGTCGAATCGTCGCCGTCGGAGTCGCGATCATTGCCGGATCGTCCGCGAGCCCGGTCCGTGCGATGCAGGTCTTGGACGGCGACCTGAGCGACCTCGTGCACTGTCGCATTCGGGACACGACCCCCGACGTTCAAGGCAGAATCGGAGTGGAAGATGATCCTCTCGGAATCCTGTGCTCGCCCGCCGGTGAAGGCAATAACCCTTCCGGCATGAACGTCGCAGCCATCCGGGCGCACTTCAACCCGTTTCTATCGAACGGGACGTATTACTTCGGAATCGAGCTGGCGCCGGGACGGATTCCGTTCGACGTCGATTTCAACAACGATACGAGGGTCGTCGACGCTTCGGTGGCGGGCCGGCCGGGGTGCTCCGTGCCGGACGTCGGTCAAGAGAGTTACACGTTCGAGGTCGACGTGGGAGACGACGGCGTCTTGGACTTGCTCTTCGAATTGCGATCGTTGAACGGGATCCTTCCGCCGTTTCCGACCGTGATCGTGTCGGGAGGCCATCCGTCCAGCGATTTCGAATTCAGCTTGGGCCCGCTCGTGGCCGGGAATCCCACCGGTCAGCCGGAGATCTCCATTCGCAACGTCTTTTTGACTCTCGATCCCGGCGGCCGGGCGATCCCCATCCGAGACTTCTTTCTCGTCGGTCTGCGAGTGGTCGCGTCTGCCACCAGAGACTCGTCGGATGACGACATCGCGCAGGGCACCTGCATTTTTCCGGAAGGCGGGATGCCCTTCGTGGATGGAGATTTGAGGGATCTCACCGACTGTCGGATTCCGGACACGAGCCCCGACAATCAGGGGCAGATCGGCATTCAAGACGATCCCTTGAGCCTTCGATGTTCTCCGGCTGGAGAAGGCAACAACCCGTCCGGCATGAACGTCGGCGCGATTCGAGCCGCTCTCGATCCTCGGGGAACGGGTACGTACTTCTTCGGGATCGAGCTGGCGCCGGGTCGGATTCCCTTCGACGTGGACTTCAACAACGACGTCGCGATCGTTGATGGGACGGTGTCGGGCCAGCCGGACTGCTTTGTTTCGGATACGGGGCCCGAGAGCTACTCGCTCGAGATCGACGTCGGGGACGACGGGTCGACGGACATCGCGATCGAATTGCGCTCAGAGAACGGACTCTTGCCTGCCTCGGTCGGCGTCCTCGAGTCCGGGGGCCATCCGCAGGACGATTTCCTCTTCAGCCTGGGACCCGTCGTCCGCGGAAATCCCCGGGGCCAGCCCGAGATCGCGGTCCGAAACGTCTTCGCCACGGTTCGTTCGGATGGATCTGCGATCCCTCCGCGCGATTTCTTCCGAGCGCGGGTGCGAGCAATCGCGACGGCTGTCCTCGATTCGTCGGAGGAGGACATCGCGCAAGGCGTCTGCACGTTCCCGGACGGTGCAGCCGAGTTCCTTCTTTGCAGAGAAGGCACCGTCAACGCGCGCGCAGGCGCCGTCTCCGACGTCCTTTTCGTGAACGGTTTCGCCGGGTCGGGCCGCGAGCGCGTCGTCATTCTCCGGACGGGCGACCCTCTCGCGATCGAGATGCGACTCCCTCCGAGCGTTCCCGCGGGCGGCCTCGCGCCGTTCGCGCTCTACGTATGGGAAAGCGAACCGGCGCCGGAGTCGATTCGCGTCCTTCCTCACGGGATGGGGACGTCGTGCCTACCGATGCCACTCTCGGGCGGCTCTCCTCGACTCGTGTGGAACAACACGGGACGGGCGAGGCTCGGCGTTCCGCAGCGGCCGTCGCTTCCGGCGCCTTCGACGGTCTTGTCCGTCCCGCGAGTCGGCGTTCGCGCCCGCGTGTTCCTGCAAGGCCTCGTTGCAGATCCGTTATCGGCGGGACGGCGGCGCGCGAGCGTCACGAACGGGCTCGTTGTCGACGTCAGATGAGATCGCTCTCGCCCGCTTCCATGCTCGGGGACGAGGTCCGCGGGATCGTCCGCGCGGCTCGTCGAGTGAACCGACGGAAACGTCTCGTGTGGCGAGTGGTCGCTCAAAGCATTCCGATGGTGCACGCGACGTTCCTGCTCCTCTGTGCGCCGGCGGAAGTGCATTCACAGATCCTCGACGGAGATCTCCGCGACGTGGACGAGTGCCGCGTCCCGGATTCGACTCCGGACCGGCAGGGACAGTCTGGAATCGAGGACGACCCGCTCAGTCTCCCGTGCACGCCGCCGGGCCGAGGCCCCACGCCGTCCGGGTTCAACGTCGCGGCGATCCGGGCGGAGTTCGACCAGAGCGGATCCGGAACGTACTTCATCGGGATCGAGCTGGCGCCGGGCCGGGTCCCGTTCGACGCCGACTTCGACGGCGATCCCGTGACTCTCGATCCTTCTCTCGCGGGCGTTCCAGGGTGCCGCTTTTCGGACGTCGGACCCGAGGTGTACTCGGTGTTGCTCGACATCGGGAACGACGGCGTTTTCGACGTCGGGTTCGATCTCGCTTCGTTCGGCGGCGCTCTCCCGCAGGATGTCATCCCGACGGTTCGGGGCGGCCACCCGGAGAGCGACTTCGAGTTCGACATCGGCAACGTTGAAAGCGGCGTTCCGCGAGGTCAGCCCGAGTTCGCGGTTCGGAACGTGCTCGATTCTCGGAAGCGAGACGGAACTCGATTCATGTCAGCAGACTTCTTCCGGCTTGGAATCCGCGTCGTCGCCGACGCGCTCGGGGACAACTCGGAAGCCGACGAGGCGTTCGGAGCGTGCGAGTTCGTGCCGCGGTTCTGCCGGGACGGCACCGTCAATGCAGGCGTCGGGCCGGTGACCGACGTACTGTTCGTGAACGGGATCGAGGGGAGCGGCAACGAGCGCAAGGTCTATGTGCGTCGTCTCGACCCGATCTCGATCGAAATGCGGCGGCCGCCGTCGGTTCCGGCGACGATGGCTGCTCCGTTCGCGCTGTACGCGTGGACGGGCGAACCGAACGCGCATGCCGAGTCGCACGTCTTGCCCTTCGGGATCGGCGCGGCGTGCCGCGGAACGCCGATTGGTGGCGGGGTCGACCAGCCGATCGTCATCTTGAACAACACCGGCCGGGAAAAAACGCTGGGACGACCGACTCGCCCTTCGCGTCCTGCTCCCTGGTCGGCGTCCCTTCCCGGTCTCGGACGGACGGCCACGCTCTTCCTTCAGGGCATCATCTTCGATCCGGGCGCTGCAGGCTGGAAGCATGCGAGCGTCACGAACGGAATCGTCCTGATCTCGCGGTAATGCGATCGACTTGCGGGCGAACGCGGTCCCTCCCCTTTTCCGTTCCTCGGGCCGCGCGAGTATCATCGCGATGCCGTGGCCCACAACAGCCGAGGATCTCCGCCATGCGATCGACGCCGACCGCGCTCTTCGCCGCCGTTCTCCTCCTCGCCGCGCCCGCCTCCGCTCGGACGCTCGTCGTCCTGAACAAGGCGGAGGCGACGGCCTCGCTCATCGACCTCGCGTCGGGGAAAGTCGTCGCGACGGTTCCGACCGGCGCGGGCCCGCACGAGGTCGCCATCTCGCCCGACGGAAAGCGCGCGCTCGTCGGGAACTACGGCGCGCAGGTGCCGGGTTCGACGCTGACGCTCATCGACCTCGAGACGCGCTCGGTGGTGAAGACGATCGACCTCGGAGAGTACAAGCGTCCGCACGGGATCGAGTACACGGCCGACGGGAAGCGCGCGCTTGTGACCGTCGAGCAGAACAAGGCGCTGATCGTCGTCGACGTGGCGGAAGGGAAGGTCGTGCAGACCATAGCGACCGATGCGAACGTCTCGCACATGGTCGCGACGACCCCCGACGGCCGGCACGCGTTCGTCGCGAACATCGGCTCCGGATCGATGACGGCGATCGACCTCGCGGGCGGGAAGAAGCTAAAGGACATCGCGACCGGCGCGGGCGCGGAGGGGATCGCGGTGACGCCCGACGGCAAGACCGTGTGGGTCACGAACCGCGCGGCCGACACGGTGTCGGTCGTCGACACCGCGACGCTCGAGGTCGTGGCGACGCTCCCCTCGGCGCAGTTCCCGATCCGCGCGAAGGCGACGCCCGACGGGAAGCACGTTCTCGTGACCAACGCGCGGAGCGGCGACGTCACGGTCTTCGACGCCGCGGCGCGGAAGGAAGTCCGCCGGATCCCGATGAGCGCCACCGCGGGGGAGACCACAACCGAAGAAAGGCTCTTCGGCGGCGAGTTCGGCTCGAGCCCGGTGCCGATCGGGATCCTCATCGAGCCGGACGGAAAGCGCGCCTACGTCGCGATGGCGAACGCGGACGAGATCGCGGTCGTCGATCTCGAGAAGTGGGCGGTCGTGGGCTCGCTCCGCGCGGGGAAGGAGCCGGACGGCCTCGGATTCTCGCCGCTTCGGCTCGGGAGCGAATGACGACCGAAACGGTACCTGGTACCGTTTCCGGAGCGACATGATCCGCGACCACCTCGTGCCCATGCTGGCGGAGCGGTTTCCCGGCCGCGGGCTCGCGACGGGATCGCCGCCCGACCCGATCGCCGTGTTCCCGGCCGCGCACCCGCGAGTCGGCGACGTCTCGGTGACGGACGACGGGCACGAGGCGACGGTCTTCATCGGCGAGATCACGCATTGCCACTTCGGCCCGGAACACTTCTCGTCCCCGGAAGAGGCCACGGAGCTCGCGATCGCCGAGAGCGTCGCGGACTTTGTCGCCGATCTCTTCGCCGACCGGATCGTTCTCTGGACCGCGGCCGACGGAAAGGGTGCCGGATTCTGGCGCCGCGGGGACGATCGCCCCGGATTCGCCAACGACGCCGCACCGACCTATGTGTGGTCGGGGCCGCTCGATCTCGAGCGCACGCGAGGCTGGAAACGGTACCTGGTACCGTTTCTCAGAGCGCTATCACGAGCACCGCGATCGCGGCCAAGGCGAGGATCAGCGCGACGATGAGCGCCGCGCGGCGGATCGCGGCGGGGGAGGGGGCGCCGGGGGCGGGCTCGATCTCGCCCGGGGGGCGCTCGCCTTTCGGTCGTCGCGGCATCGACATGAAAAGGAAAGTGAGCGGGCCCGGCGGAAACCGGGCCCGATGACATTCGAAGCGATTCGCTACTTCGCGACAGGCGTGCAGTGCTCGTCGAACGCCTTCGTGAGGTCGGCCGCGATCTCCTGCGGAAGGCGGCCCTCGATCTGGAAGCGGTGCATCATGTAGACGAGCTTCCCGTCGCGGAAGAGCGCGATCGCAGGCGACGACGGCGGCTGCCCGGTCATGTAGCTCCGCGCCTTCGCGGTCGCTTCCATGTCCTGGCCGGCGAAGACGCTCGTCACCTTCGCGGGCTTCGTCTTGTGCTTGAGGGCGATCGTGAGCCCCGGCCGCGCTCCGCCGGCGGCGCAGCCGCAGACCGAGTTCACGAAGACGAGCGTCGTGCCCTTGTGGCTCTTGAGTTCGGCGTCGACGGACTCGGCGGTGCGCAGCTCCTTCACGCCGATGGTCGTCAGTTCGTCGCGGAAGGGCTGAACCATCTCGGGATCGTATGGCACTTTGAATCTCCTGTCGGCTCGTTGGGTCCTGTGCACGTCGCGGCGCCCAGCATAGCAAAGAGGACCAATTCGGTACACTTTGACGCGCGCCCTCGGCCAGGTGAATTGAATGAACGACGCGCAGCTCCGGCTCGAGGCAGTCCGGTTCGCCGAATCGGCGGCAGGCCAAATGGTTATGGGAATCGAGCGCAACGACCTCGTCGAAGGCGTCCGCCGCTTCCTCGCCGCCTGCTACCGCGACGCGGGCGGCGCGCCGCACCTCCTCGACGGCGAAGCGATCGGCGAGGTCCTGTCGACGCACCTCCCTCGGCGGTGCTGGCCGAAGGACCCGTTCGTGCCCGTCATGGAATCGATCGTCGCCCGGTACTTCACGCACGCGGAGGAGTCGCGCCTCGTCGCTCAGATCTTCGAGATCCGGAAAGCGATCGAGGACGAGCGCGGCGAGTTCGAGCGCCGCGTCCGCATGGTGCCCGAGAACGAGCGGCGCTACGACGAGGAGCCGGTCGCGCCGATCGAGCGCAAGAACGTGAAGGTCGGCCGGAACGACCCGTGCCCCTGCGGCAGCGGCAAGAAGTACAAGCAGTGCTGCCAGCGCCTCGGCGAGTGAGTCACGTCCCGCTCGGGGGCTTCGGTTCGTCCTTCTTCTCTTTCTCGTCGTCCTTCTGCTTTTCGAACGGACCGCCGCTCCGCGCCATGTCGACCGTGTCCCACGGCGCCGGATCGCCGCCCAGCCACTTGTGGAACCACTCGAGGTGCGCGTTGTAGTAGAGCGCCATTTCGTGCCACGCCGGCCAGTGCCCGGCGTTCTCGAACACGACGAGGCGCGACGGCACGCCCATCACCTGGAGGTGCGTGAAGAACTGCAGCGACTGCGTGTACGGCACGCGGTAGTCTTTCTCGCCGGTGACGACGAGGCACGGGGTCTTGAAGTTCGGGGCGTAGCGCGAGGGCGACGCGGTCTCGTAGAGCTTCGAGTTCCACGGCTCGCCGCCCAAGTCCCACGCGGGGAACCAGAGCTCCTCGGTCGCGCCGTACATCGAGGGAAGGTCGTAGACGCCCATCATCGCGGCGAGGCACTGGAAGCGCGCCGGGTCGTTGTGCCCCTCGATCCACATCATCGCGTAGCCGCCCCACGACCAGCCCATCGCGCCCATGCGGCCGGGGTCGACGTAGGGGAGCTTCGCGAGATGGTCGGCGACCGCGAAAACGTCCTCCATCACTTTCCCGCTCCAGTCCTTCGAGATCGCGGCCGTGTACTCCTGGCCGAATCCCGTCGAGCCGTGCGGATTGGGGAACGCCACGACGTACCCCGCGCCGGGGTAGACCTGCCAGTCGCCGCGAAACGCGTCCGCCCACTGGCTCTGCGGGCCGCCGTGGACGTTCAGGATGAGCGGGTACCTCTTCGACGGGTCGAAGCCGTGCGGCTTCACGATGAAGACCTGCACCGGCTTCCCGTTCGCGCCCGCGACCTCGATCCGCTCGGCGGGGCGAATGTCCACCTCGCTCTCGACAGCGGCGTTTTCGAACGTGAGCCTCTTCGCCTCGCCCGAATCGAGCTCGACCCGGTGAATCTCGGACGGGTTCCCCACCGTGCGGCGCGAGACCGCCGCCCACGCGCCGTCGTGAGACAGGCTGAAGGAGTCGATCGAGCCGAGGTTCGCGGCCGTCCTCACCGAGCGGTCCGCAACGTCGAGGACGAAGAGGGGCACGTCGCCCCGGTGGTCCGAGGTGAACGCGACGCGGCGCGAATCGGAGAGCCACTCGAAATGGTCGACCCACCCGTCGAAGCCGTCAGAGACGCTCCGGACGGCGCCCGTCGCGCGGTCGTAGAGCGCGAGCCGGAACCGGTCGGCCTCGTAGCCGGGAATCATCTGGCGGCGGAACCCGATCCACTTGCCGTCCGGCGAGTAGAGCGGGTTTCCGTCGAACGCGGGGTTGTCCTTCGTGATCGAGCGCGGCTCGCCGCCTTCGACAGGGACGATGAAGAGATCCGCGTTCGTCGACTGCGCCTCGTCGCGGTCGCGGTTCGAAGCGAAGCACAATTCCTTCCCGTCCGGCGAGAACGCGTAGTGGAGCGGGCCCGAGAGCTGGTAGACCGGCGAGTCGAAGTCGCCCGGCGTGAGGTCGCGCGGTCTCTTGGTCGCGACGTCGACGACGAAGATGTGCGTCCGGACGCCGTCGCGCCACGAGTCCCAGTGGCGGAAGAGGAGGCGGTCCGTGACGTGCGCCTTCATCTTCCCCTTCTCGATCCGCTCCGCGCGCTTCTTCTGCGCCGCGTCGTCGTCGCCGAGCGCGGGATCGACGTCGGAGACGAACGCGATCGTCTTTCCGTCCGGGCTCCACATGGGGTCCGACGCGCCAGTCGAGAGGTCGGTCAACTGCCACGCCTCGCCGCCCGCGGTGGGGAGGATCCAGATCTGGCTCTTCTCCGAGCGGTTCGAGACAAACGCGAGCGACTGTCCGTCGGGCGACCAGCGAGGGGAGGAGTCGCGCTTCTCGCCGCTCGTCAAGGGGCGCCGGTTCGATCCGCTCGCGTCGATCGCCCAGATGCGCGAGGTGCGCTTCACCTCGGCGAGATCGCTCGTCGTCACGACGTAGGCGATCGTGCGTCCGTCCGGGGAGACCTGGGGATCGGCGACCCCCTTCAGCTTGTAGAGGTCCTCGATCGTGAACGGCTTCTCGCCGGCCGGGGCGAGCGGCGCGACGAAGGCGAAGACGACCGCGACGGCGAGGGCGAGGGCGAGCGGGCTTCGATTCATGGATTCCTCGGCACAAAGTGGCGGCCGGACATTCTAACGCCGCCAGCCGCCGCCGAACTCGGTCGTCGCGGTTCGACGCGACGCCCGACAGGTGTCATCGGATGCCGAGGAATGGCTCCGACTTTGCCGCAGGATCAAGGCAGGATCGGTCGGTGTCGAAGACTCCGTCGCGTCCCGCGGATCGCGCCAAGTACCCCCTTTCGGCCGGAAACGGTACCAGGTACCGTTTTGGAAACGGTACCTGGTACCGTTTCTCTCGAAAGGCACGACATGCGACGACTCGCGATATCCCTCGCTCTTCTCGCTCTCGCCTCGCCCGCGTCCGCGCAGCTCCAATCGCCGGAGGCGTTCCTCGGGCACCCGGTCGGCGCCGACCGGAAGCTCGCGCCGTGGCCGAAGGTCGTCGAGTACCTGAAGCACGTCGACGCCGAGAGCGGCCGCGTCGCGCTCGAGATCCTCGGCAAATCGACGCTCGCGAACGACTTTCCCCTCCTGATCCTCACCGCCGAGGAGAACTTCCCGCGCCTCGACCGCTATCGCGAGATCGCGCGACAGCTCGTCAACGCCGACGAGATCGGCGAGGAGGAGGCGATGCGCCTCGTCGGCGAGGGGAAGCCGATCGTCTTCGTCTCGCTCACCATCCACTCGACCGAGGTCGCTTCGTCGCAGATGATCCTCGAGTTTGCGCACGACGTGGCGACGACGACCGACCCGAAGAAGCTCTCGTGGCTCCGCGACGCGATCCTCATCGTCCTCCCGAGCTTGAACCCCGACGGCCAGGTCATGGTCGTCGACTGGTACGAGAAGTGGCTCGGCACCGAGTGGGAAGCGTCGCCGATGCCGTGGCTCTATCACCACTACGTCGGCCACGACAACAACCGCGACTACTACATGCTGACGCAGGTCGAGAGCCGCTACGCGAACCGGGTGGCGTATCACGACTGGTTCCCGCAGATCTGGCTCGACGAGCACCAGATGGGATCCACGGGCCCGCGCATGTTCGTGCCGCCGTATTCCGACCCGATCGACCCCACGATCTCGCCGCTCAACTGGCGCCTCGTCGACCTCATTGGGAAGCGCATGTCGCTCCGCTTCGAGCAGGCGGGGAAGGCCGGCGTCGGCGACAGCATGATGTACGACGGCTACTGGCCGGGCGGCACGAAGAACACCGGCTGGTTCAAGAACGTAGTCGGCATACTGACCGAGATGGCGAGCTGCCAGCTCGCGACGCCGATCTACGTCGAGAAGAACGAGCTCTCGGGCGGGTCGAAGGGCCTCCCGGAGTACGGAAAGCGCGTCAACTTCCCGAACCCGTGGCCGGGCGGCTGGTGGCGCCTGCGCGACATCGTCGACTACGAGCTGATCGCGACGTGGAGCCTCCTCGAGACCGCCGCCGTGCACGCCGAGGACTTCCTCGAGGCGTCGTACCGGATGAACCGGGAGGCGGTCGAGATCGGGAAGACGACCGCGCCGGCCGCGTTCCTCGTCCCGAACGGGCAGCACGATCCCGTGGCCGCCGCGAAGCTCGTCGACGTCCTCCTCGAGAACGGCGTCCGCGTCCACCGGCTCGGCGCCGACCTCGCGGCGGGACCCGCGACCTGGCCGAAGGGGACGCTCGCCGTCACGTGCGCTCAGCCGTACGGGCGCTTCGTCCGCACGATGCTCGAGAAGCAGATCTACCCCGAGACGCTCCCCTACTCGGGCGGACCTGTCATCCCGCCGTACGACATGACGTCGTGGTCGCTCCCCGTGAGCCTCGGGGTCGACGTCGTCGCGCTCGACCGCGCGATCGACGTGCCGCTCGAGCGCATCGACTCGCCGCCGTATCCGGACGGCGGACTGCCCGTGGCGAGGAGCGGCCACGTGCTGAATCGCGCTCACGACACATCGCTCGCCGGCGCGAACTTCTTCTCGCGCGAGGGGGCGACCGTCCTGGTCGCGGCGCGGCGCGGCGGAGGGCTCGAGCCGGGCGATTTCGTGATTCCCAGGGGCGCCGTCGACCCGGCCCGCCTCCAGTCGATCGCGCGAGAGCTGCGCCTCGAGTTCCGCGCGCACGACGCGCCGCTGCCGCGCGATCTCGTCGCGTTCCGGGCGCCGCGCGTCGGCCTCTACAAGCCGTGGGTCGCGAGCATGGACGAGGGGTGGACGCGCTTCGTCCTCGAGCGCTACGGCTTCGAGCCGAAGTCGCTGACGAACGCCGACATGAAGGCGAAGGCGTACGAGGGCGCTCTCGACGCAGTCGTCTTCGCCGACGTCTCGAAGGAGATCATCCTCGAAGGGAAGCCCGACCCCGAGCGCGCGCGGCGCTTTCGCCCGATGCCGCCCGAGTACCAGGGCGGGATCGGCAAGGAGGGCGCCGAGGCGCTGAAGGCGTGGGTCCAGTCGGGCGGCACGCTCGTCACGATGGGCTCCTCGTGCGACTTCGCGATCGAGGCGCTCTCGCTCCCCGTGACGAACGTGCTCGAGAAGACTCCGTCGGACGAGTTCGCCTGCCCGAAGGCCATGCTCGCGCTCGACGTCGACTCCGCGCACCCGCTCGCGTGGGGGATGCGCCCGCGCGAGGCCGGCTGCTTTGCGGCGAAGGTGGCGTTCCGGACGTCGCTCCCCTTCGGCAACGTCGACCGGCGCGTCGTGGCGAGCTACCCCGAGCGGAAGGAGGACATCCTCGTCAGCGGGTATCTCAAGGGCGCCGAGAAGATCGCCGGCCTCGCGGCGGCAGTCGAAGTGACCGTCGGAAAGGGGCGCGTCGTCCTCATCGGCTTCGCGCCGCAGAACCGCGCCCAGACGCACCGCACGTTCAAGCTCCTCTTCAACGCGCTCGTCCCTCGCGGCGAGAACGGACCTTGACGCGATCAGGCCCGGGCGCCCGTCCGGCCCGGGCCTTTCCGCTTCTTCTTGCCCGGCTTGCCGCCCCGCCCGCGCTTCCGCCGCTTCGTTTTCCTCCTCCTCGCGCGCTCCGGCTCGACTCGGCGGCGCGACTCCTCGTCCACGACGTTGATAGTGCCGCGGCACTCGCCCGCGTTGCAGCGGCACGACCAGATGTCCGTGTCGGCGTCGAAGCTGTAGTCGTACGTCAGCTCCTCGCCCGGCCGGATGTCCCGGTCCGCGTCGATGAACACGCGGTGGCCCTCGATCTCGATCACGCAGTTGGGGTCGCACGAGTGGTTGACGTGCGCGGCGTCGCTCCTCGGGTCGCCGTCGATGTAGGAGCCGTTCTCGAGGTCGAAGATGTAGACGTGATCGGACCGCGCGGCGCGCCGCTCGGCCTCCTCCGCGGAGACGAGCTCG